>Ga0209955_1000009_pt1 | contig 127563 bp, 117 predicted proteins | sample SalPonA_A_H2O_MG_FD_185716 | JGI IMG/M metagenome (GOLD analysis project Ga0209955, IMG submission 185716) | Water microbial communities from South San Francisco under conditions of wetland restoration - Salt Pond MetaG R2A_A_H2O_MG (SPAdes)... | ecosystem: Environmental > Aquatic > Non-marine... | reverse complement strand
GGTGCAATGTCCGCATTACCGAGTTTAGCTGAAGTCGAAGCTATGCATTTTGAGGTGCAGGACTGAAACAGCGTTGGGCGCTAACAATATCACCCTGTAGTGAAGTACAGTTCTGGGATATGTTCGTAGACCTCGCTTGGACAAGCTTTTAGATACCAATCCTAGAAATTAAAAGCGTTCCCTTTGCCGTAGAACGCTTCAAATCTTAAGGCAATCCCATAGGTTGCCTTAAAATCCTCCTTTTTGAGCCATAATACATAAGGCTCAACTTCAAAAAATAACCATTTCCGTAGCGGATTACTACGTAGTTTAGTGCTAATTAATACCTGTTCAGTATGTAGGTTAGGACGTGAATATCCACTGAAATAAACAGTGTTGATCCAAGTCGATTGTGGGCCTAAGCGGGTATAGCGTTGGGCTTCTAAACGCCATTTAAACTCATTATCTTTGTCAGAAAAATACCAACGGTGGTTTAATCGGTCTAATACTTTACCGCTTCTTTCATACAAAATGGACGCACCAGCCTCAGTACCCCAGCGGTCACGATTGTAATAATAAGCTTGGGTGTCATACAACAACGTGGCTTTTTCATTTAATTTGTAATAATCTCGATAGGTGGCGCGAGCAAATACCTGGTCTTTGCGGCCAAAACCAATGCGATAGCTCACTTGTTCAAAGTTAGGACTAAAAAAGCGTAAAGCAAGTGTCGTATTTTGTTCTTGAGAGTCGATCTCCCGACTGGTGCGGATATTGTCTTCTAGGTTTTCATCTTCATCATCACTGAGTAAAAGATCAACGCGGTTTTTTAACGAGGGAAGGGCAAACTTGATCCGAAAGCGGGTATCGAAGCCAGCCAAATCTGTTGAACGAGGTTCCCATCCCAAGCGGATTTTGCCACTTGCCCCAGCAGATTGATTAGGAATATCTGAATCTGAAAACCATCCATCGATGGCTTGTGCTTGTTCGTTGAATTTGGCGGATAATGTCTGGTGCCACTCATCCATCCAGACTGTCTGAGAGGTATCTATTTTAGTGTTCGACGCCTTGTCTTGTGCTGTTGTAGAAACACTAAACAAAACACAACTTAGCCAGATTATCTTTACTAAAAATCTACGTGGCACTTAAATAAAACTCAGACAGAAAGGATAAGATAACTATAGCAAGTTCATGACAACTCGTATAATGATTATTGGTAGGTATTTTTCTTAGGACGTGCTAGTATTTTTGTGATTTTTGTTTATAGATAAGGATATTCCATGGGTGGAATTAGCATTTGGCAGTTATTGATTATCGCATTAATTGTTATCTTATTATTCGGTACTAAGAAATTACGTGGAATGGGTGGTGACATCGGTTCAGCTGTGAAAAGTTTCAAAAAAGCGGTCAATGAAGATACTTCTGCAGATAACAAAGATGCTGATTTTACTGACGAATCACTGGCCGAGAAAAAATCAGTATCAGCTGAAGCATTGAAAGAAAAGAAAACTGACTAATTATGTTTGATATTGGCTTTTGGGAACTCTTAGTTATCGGTGTGATGGCGCTTCTAGTGTTAGGGCCGGAGAAAATGCCAAGTGCTATTCGCTCTACTGCGCGTACGATCCGCAGCATGAAAAGCATGGCTAATGGTTTTAAAAACGAGATGGAAGAGCAGTTACGCGTCCATGAGTTGCATGAAAACTTGAAAAAAGCTGAACAACAGGGTTTAAAAGATTTAGATCCGACCCTGCAAGCCAGTATGGACGAATTGCAAGCTGCAGCGAAATCAGTGCAAGAGCCTTATAAAAAACAATGAGTACCTCATCTAATCTCGTCTCTCATCTTTTAGAATTACGCACGCGCATATTAAAAATGCTATTGAGCGTGTTGATCATATTTGCTTGCTTAGCTATGTTCGCTCAAGACATCTATCATTTACTCGCACAACCTTTGCTTGCGGTAATGCCTGAAGGGGCAACGATGATTGCGACAGATGTGGCATCGCCTTTCTTTGCTCCATTCAAATTAACGATGGTTGTGGCGTTTTTTATCGCTATCCCATTTGTGCTGTATCAAGTATGGGGGTTCATCGCACCTGCCTTGTATCGCAATGAAAAAAAACTAGTCGCTCCGCTACTGCTTTCAAGTACGTTACTATTTTACGCTGGAATGGCGTTTGCTTATTTTGTCGTGTTTCCTTTGGCGTTCAGCTTTTTTAACAGTGTGGCGCCAGAAGGGGTTGTAGTAAGCACTGATATTAGTAGTTATCTTAACTTTGTTTTGAAAATTTTCTTTGCGTTTGGGGTGGCTTTTGAGATCCCAATTGCGATTATATTAATGTGTTGGACCGGCGTTACTACTCCAGATAAGTTACGCGCAAAACGTCCGTATATTATTGTAGGCACGTTTGTTGTGGGGATGCTTTTGACTCCTCCAGATGTGATTTCACAGACCTTGTTGGCGATACCTATGTGGTTGCTATTTGAAGTGGGTGTCATCATTGGTAGTGTGTACAGCCGAAAAAAACCAAATGAACCAGATATGTCTGAGTCGCAGGATGCTGCAGATACAAAACCAGAAAGTCATTCATAATTGAGAAAAATGTCAGGAACTTTTCTATTTTTCTCTCACCAAAACTGATAATAAAAACATTAGAGAATTTTATGAAAGCAATGTTCACAAGTACCCGTTTAGTTTTATCCACATTAGCTGTAAGTAGCTTACTGCTCACCACTGCCGTGCACGCCAAAGATTCGGTGGCGGATGCAATGACTGCTTGTAGCGCCAAATCAAATAGCCTGCAACGCTTGGTGTGTTATGACAAAATTGCAGCGCGTTTAAATGATTTATCAGATAGTACTTTACCCAGTGCGGTAATTGCACAAACACCTGCTATGTCTAGTTCCACTAGTGTTCCAGCTCCCACAAAATCCCAAGCAGTAACCGAAGTTGCGCCGCCAGCTCAAAGTAAGAGTACGTTTGGTTTTGCGGATGAAGATACCAATGAATCCGTTGTGGCTACGATTACTAAATTAAGCACTGATAGTCGTAATTATATGACGTTTACTCTGGATAATGGCCAAGTGTGGAAGCAAACAGAAGTTAATCGTATCCGCTTTAAAGAAGGGGACACGGTAGAAATTGAAGAAGGGCGGTTCAGTGGCTATTACTTAAGTAGCACGAAAAACAATCGCAGTACCAATGTAAAAAGGTTGAAGTAAGACAATGGCATTTTTTCTCCCACAGCGTCCCCGTCGTTTACGTTTAAACGAAAACATCCGTGGCCTAGTCCGCGAAAATGCCCTGTCAGTGGCTGACTTAATTTACCCTATGTTTATTAAAGAAGGGCAGGGTGAGATCGAAACGGTCGATTCTATGCCTGATGTTTATCGTTACTCGATTGATACTTTATTGGTTAAACTAGAGGAAGTCATTGGGCTAGGAATACCAGCTATTGCGATTTTCCCAGTCACACCCATGTCGGCCAAGTCCTTAGAGGCAGAAGCCGCCTTTGATCCCGAAGGTTTAGCGCAGCGAGCTGTTCGTGCAGTCAAAGCCAAATTCCCAGAATTGTTGGTTATCACTGATGTAGCACTCGATCCTTTTACGACGCATGGGCAGGACGGTATTATCGATGAAGCTGGGTATGTGTTAAACGATACAACTAATGAAGTATTGATCAAACAGGCGCTTTCTCATGCGCAAGCAGGGGCTGATATTGTTGCACCATCGGATATGATGGATGGCCGTATTGGTTTAATTCGTGATGCATTGGAAGAAGCTGGTTTCTGTAACACTGCGATAATGGCTTATTCAGCAAAATATGCATCGAGTTATTACGGACCCTTCCGTGATGCGGTCGGTTCAGCTGCTAATATCAAAGGCGGAGACAAGAAGACCTATCAAATGGATCCCGCGAATTCTGATGAAGCGATTAAAGAGGTCGCGCTAGATTTAGAAGAAGGTGCGGATATGGTAATGGTGAAGCCGGGTATGCCATATTTGGATATTGTCCGTCGGGTCAAAGAAGAATTAAAAGCCCCTACATTTGCTTATCAAGTCAGTGGTGAGTATGCCATGCACCAAGCAGCATTTGCGAATGGTTGGTTGAGCAAAGAAGCGGTTATCATGGAGTCATTGCTGAGCTTTAAGCGAGCTGGAGCTGATGGCATTTTGACTTATTTTGCAGTAGAAGCAGCGAAGATCCTGCAAGAGAGATAGATGAAAACAAGTTGATACTGGCTTTTTCTTAATCTATGGCGCACCCGAGAGGATTGACCTCGGACTCCTGTCCTCGCTGCTCCGCAGTGCACCTTCGTGCAGTCCAACGTGTTCCCGACACGTTGTCGAGCCTCAGGTTCTCATCCTTGGGTGCATAGATACAAAAAAACCAGCTGATGCTGGCTTTTTCTTAATCTATGGCGCACCCGAGAGGATTCGAACCTCTGGCCTCGCCCTCCGGAGGGGCGCGCTCTATCCAGCTGAGCTACGGGTGCCTAGTGCTTTATTAAGCGGTGCGCATATTAACACATTTTATTAAAAACTAGCTAGGGTTTACCTCTGGTGCAGTCTTTTCTTTTACTACAAGCTTATTGCCGATTTTGTATTGTAACCAACTTTCATTCGCTAGCTCGACCTCGACAAGTTTGTTTTCTTTACTCCAACCTTTTGGAAACACCAATGTCCACTCTGAGTCTTGGATGTGTAGCTCGATCTTTTCTAGTTCAGCTAAGCTTTCGTTGCCATTTCGTTTATTGTGAATAATGACCGCTAAACGTAATACACGTAACAAGGATGCTAGAGTAGGTTGTGTGTCACTAGGATAATCTTGAAATAATTCAGCAGGGAGTGCTTCTCTATGATATTTGACCAGTTCTGCAACACATTGACGTTGCAGTTTGGTAAATCCTTCCAATGCTATATGTTCTAATAAGTATGCACCGTGTAAATGATAATTCTTATATTCTATATGCAAGCCAATTTCATGTAACATACCGGCAGTATACAACAAGGTTCGGGCGTCTAAAGAACAAATATCGTTAAACTGGCACATTTGCGCGTATAAATTTAACGCTGTTTGAGTCACACTTTGCGCTTGGTCACTTTGAATATGAAAACGCTTGATACAGCCCGTAATTGTTTGTTGACGTCGGTTATCGAGAGGTTGATTATCTATCATGCCATAGATAAGTCCCTCGCGAAGAGCGCCACCTGCTATGTTCATTTCTTTGATGTTAAGCACTTCAAACAGCGCGATTAAAATGGCTAGTCCACTTGGGAAAATCACCCGTCTAGATCCAGCTAACCCCTCAATATTTAAATTACCAATATGCTTTGCTTTAATACAAAGCTCTAGCAAGTTTTTCATATAACTCAGTTTGATAGCATCACGATTGCCTTGGGAAATCAATATTTCCGTAATTGCCTGTGGTGTACCCGAGGCCCCCAAGCACATTTGCCAGTCAAAGCACAAAAACGGATTAGCATTCGGTTCTATAATGGCTTTGGCTGCAGCAATTGCTGTAGAAAAATTTTCACTGTTCAGTTTACCATCCGCAAAATAGCGGTCCATAAACGTCACACATCCCATGTTAAAACTGAATAAATGAATCGGCATGATGTCACGACCCAACACTACCTCAGTACTTGCCCCACCAATATCAATGACTAAACTGTTGCCCACCGTAGTAGAAGTAAACGCCACACCTCGATAGATTTCGGCTGCTTCTTCTTCTCCGGAGATAATTTTGATTTTGTGCTGTAAGGTATCTTCTGCTTTGAGAATAAAATCATGCGCATTGACTGCTAAGCGCAGTGTCGCAGTAGCGACAACTTTGATGTTTGCCACTGGGATATTTTTAAGTCGGTCAGCAAAGGATGCTAAACAGCGCCAGCCGCGTTCCATAGCTTCTGTGCTTAGTACCATATCGTCATCTAAACCACTGGCTAGACGCACTTTTTGCTTCACTTTAGAAATAATTTGTACATTGCCATTCTGGACATGTACTACCACCAGATGAAAACTATTTGAGCCTAAATCCACGGCTGCAAAATATTCACCTTTGGGCTGTAAAGTGGTTAATTCATCTGAGCGGATAAGTATATCCTCACTTTTAGCGTTGCTGGCGTCCTCGGTTATGTTGGGGACGACCTTTGTTGTTATTGTGCTTAGGTCTGCCTTTTCCATGGCTAGGTACCTTCCTTCTAAATACAGGTGTCTTTATATCATCCAATAAAGCGTCTGGGTCATAGTCACTTACAGGAATTGAATGTTCAATATATGTTTCAATAGCCGGTAAGTTCAGTGCATATTTTTCACATGCAAAACTAATTGCATGTCCACTTTCACCTGCACGCCCTGTACGGCCAATGCGATGCACATAATCTTCGGCATCATCAGGTAGGTCATAATTGAATACATGAGATACTTTGTCAATATGCAAACCACGTGCTGCCACATCCGTTGCGACTAAAACATCTAGGTTACCCTTGGAAAAGTTGGTTAAGATGGATAAACGTTTGTTCTGAGGCACATCACCACTGAGCAAGCCAACTCGGTGCCCATCTGCTTCTAACCAACCTGTTACCGTTTCACAATCATATTTAGTGTTAGCAAAAACAACCGCTTTTTCTGGCCATTCATCTTCGAATAAGGTCAATAATAAACGGATTTTGTCGGTATCTGATGGGTAGAACAGCTCTTCTTTTACTCGTGTTGCTGTTTTTCTTTCAGGTTCAACTTGCACATGAGTTGGGTTATTCATATGTTCGTATGCAAGTTCTTGGACGCGATAACTGAGTGTCGCCGAAAATAACATACTCAGGCGTTCTGTTGCAGGTGGCATACGGTTGAACATAAAACGAATGTCTTTAATAAAGCCTAAATCAAACATCCGGTCGGCTTCATCTAAAACAGCAACCTGTAAGTTATTTAACGAAAATGCATTTTGCTTATAAAAATCAATAATACGGCCCGTTGTACCAATAATAATATCAACACCATCATCTAACTGTTTGCGTTGATTTTCATAACCCTCGCCCCCATAGATTAAACCAAGTGAAATACCGGTGTGTTCACTGAGTAGTTTGGCATCATTGTGTATTTGCACCGCTAGTTCACGAGTCGGCGCCATGATTAATGCTTTAGGGCCAGACTGATCATTTTTGTGCTTAAGCAAGTAATGAAAGGTAGCTACTAGAAAAGCAATGGTTTTACCCGTGCCTGTTTGGGCTTGACCAGCAATATCTAAACCTTCTAATAAAGGGGGCAGACTCAAGGCTTGGATAGGTGTACAATGTGCGAAATTTGCAGCATCCAGTGCAGTTAAAATCTGTGGGTGGATGGGTAAATCGCTAAATTGAGTTTCTGTTAAATGTGTTTTTTGCATGATATATAATGATTCAATGCTTGCATTAATGACAGTTTCTTATAACACTATGGTATACAAAATTTAGATATACCCATTTGGAGAAAAGAATGAGCGACAAGATTATCACGTTATCTGATGATAAATTCGAGGCTGACGTTATTAATGCTGAAGGTCCTGTATTAGTTGATTTTTGGGCCGAATGGTGCGGACCATGTAAAATGATTGCACCTATCTTATCTGAAATTGCTGAAAGTTACGACGGTAAAGTCACAATTGGTAAATTAAATGTTGATGAGAACAGCGAAACGCCACCTAAGTTCGGTATTCGTGGTATCCCAACACTTTTACTATTTAAAGACGGTAGTGTTGCAGCAACTAAAGTTGGCGCATTATCAAAAGTACAATTAGAAGAATTCTTGGCAGAAAACTTATAAATTGTATTTCACATAGAGGATAATGCTGATTATCCTCTATTTGTTTATTTTATGATGTACATTTCTTTACCTTCTTAACATTACGTGCTACTTTTACACAATCGCTTATTTTCATAAGCACTCACAGTCACATCCTCTTACGCCTGTACTGTGTCACTTTCCTTAACTAAACTAGCTCATATTCCTTATGGAATCATAGAGCATAAAGATCCAATTATATGAATTTAACGGAACTCAAGAACAAACCTATTAGCGAACTTGTAGCTCTATCTGAAGAGATGGGCTTAGAAAACATGGCTCGCGCTCGTAAACAAGACATTATTTTTGCAGTGTTAAAGAAACACGCAAAAGGCGGCGAAGATATTTTTGGAGACGGTGTTCTCGAAATTCTTCAAGATGGCTTTGGTTTTTTACGTTCAGGTGACTCCTCCTATTTAGCTGGTCCAGATGATATTTATGTATCTCCGAGCCAGATTAGACGATTTAATCTGCGTACTGGTGACAGTATTTCTGGAAAAATTCGTCCACCAAAAGATTCAGAGCGTTATTTTGCATTACTGAAAATTCGTGAAGTGAATTTTGATAAGCCTGAAAACTCTCGTAATAAGATTTTATTTGAGAACTTGACGCCTCTGCATGCCAATGAAAGATGTCGTATGGAACGTGGCAATGGTAGTACAGAAGATATTACTGCGCGTGTTTTAGATTTAGCATCACCGATTGGGAAAGGTCAGCGTGGTCTTATTGTTGCACCACCAAAAGCGGGTAAAACGTTGTTACTGCAAAATATAGCTCAGTCTATTGCTGCCAACCACCCCGATTGTCAATTAATGGTCTTGTTGATTGATGAACGTCCGGAAGAAGTCACTGAGATGCAGCGCCTGGTTCAAGGTGAAGTCATTGCTTCGACATTTGATGAGCCAGCTTCACGTCACGTTCAAGTAGCTGAGATGGTAATTGAAAAAGCTAAACGTTTGGTTGAACACAAAAAAGACGTGGTTATCTTACTGGATTCCATTACTCGACTAGCCCGAGCTTATAACACCGTTATTCCATCATCGGGTAAAGTACTTACCGGTGGTGTGGATGCCAATGCGCTACATAAGCCTAAACGCTTCTTTGGTGCTGCGCGAAATGTTGAAGAAGGTGGCAGTTTAACGATTATTGCAACTGCGCTAATCGATACCGGTTCTAAAATGGATGAAGTCATCTATGAAGAGTTTAAAGGTACCGGTAATATGGAATTACACTTAAACCGTAAAATTGCTGAAAAACGTGTGTTCCCAGCTATCGATTTTAATCGCTCTGGTACTCGACGTGAAGAATTGCTGACATCCAAAGAGGAGCTACAAAAAATGTGGATCCTGCGTAAAATTGTTCATGAGATGACTGAAATCGACGCGATGGAATTCTTGATTAGTCGTTTATCAATGACTAAGACCAATGATGAATTCTTTGAAGCGATGAAGCGAAAAAAGAGCTAAATCTTTGAAATGATGCATAAAGGCGAGTAATGTAATGTTACTCGCCTTTTTTTATTTAATTTTAGGAACATATAATGAAACAGTCGACCATCACAACAATAATTAAAAAGACCTGTTTAGCAACGGTCATGGCCACGATGTTTACAGGGAGTGTTTGGGCTAAACCTGATACCGCTGCAACAACTGCAAAGGCAAAAGCGATTGAAACCGAGGTTATTGCCTGGCGTCATCATTTTCATGCAAATCCAGAATTATCTAATCGTGAATTTAAAACGGCAGCATATATTGAAAAATATCTAAGAGGTTTAGGCTTGAAAGTACAGACTGGCATAGCAAAAACAGGAGTTGTTGGTCTGTTAGATACAGGAAAACCTGGTCCCGTAGTGGCTTTGCGTGCCGATATGGATGGATTACCAGTTTTAGAAGATAACGATTTGCCATTTAAATCTACTGTGCGTGGCGAGTTTAACGGTCAGGATGTACCTGTTATGCATGCCTGTGGGCATGATACTCACATGGCTATGTTAATGGGTGCGGCCAAGATCTTAACGGACATGCAAGATGAGTTAATCGGTCAGGTTAAATTTATATTTCAGCCAGCAGAAGAGGGAAGCCCTGAGGGTGAAGTTGGTGGGGCAGAGATAATGGTGAAAGAGGGGGTATTGAAAAACCCTGATGTCGATGCGATCTTTGGTTTACACATTAGCTCAGCTACCGATGTGGGCCAAGTTAGATGGCGAGAAGGCGGAATTATGGCTGCCGTTGACCCCTTTAAGATTGTTATTAAAGGTAAGCAAGCGCATGGCGCTTATCCTTGGTTAAGTGTTGATCCAGTAACGACGGCGGCGCAGATGATTATGAGTATGCAAACTATTGTGAGTCGTGAACTGCGCTTAGTGGATGATGCTGCAGTGATTACTGTGGGGGCAATTAACGGTGGTAATCGTTCGAACATCATTCCTAATGAAGTGGAGTTAGTCGGGACAATTCGTACTTTGAACGATCAAGCTCGTGAGCATATTTATGAGGCTTTACCAAGAAAAGTATCGGCGATAGCGGAGAGTATGCGTGCGACGGCTGAATTAACTTTACCATTGGATTATAGTTATCCTGTAACGTTTAATGATCCGTCACTGATGCAACAAGTGCTACCGACTTTGGAACGTACTGCAGGGAAAGATAACGTGATTCATTCAAAACCGGTGACTGGCGCTGAAGACTTTTCTTTTTTCCAAAAGGAAATTCCTGGTGTCTATTTATGGATAGGTGGCAAACCAGTTGATGTAGCTCCAGAAGATGCACCTGCGCATCATACTCCCGAGTTTATGGTCAGTGACAAAGGGATGCAGCTGGGAGTGGAGTTATTAACAAACCTTACTATCGACACTTTGTTCGCTGAGGTGCAGAAATAAGTTACAGTTGAAATGTAATGTTTGTACCCATAAAAAAAGTTTGAGCTAGTTTTACTAGTTCAAACTTTTATGTTCTCTATACGTTCGAATGGGTTTCAATTTAAACGTATTAACTTGCAACACTACCATAAGATAGTAAGTGCTCACGGAAAGCATCGCTTACTTCACTTTTTGGCCGCTTATTCAAAGTAACGGCATGCCAATCATGCACTATGGGAAAGTCGATTACGTTTAGTGCTTTCACTTTATTTGTAGTGCTTTGATTAACCGTATGCTCAGATAAAACAGCAAGGCCAATACCTTCTGCAACGGCAGCCTGAATGGCTTCATTACTTTCAATCAACATAATGTTAGATAGGCTTATATTGTTTTGGATACAGTAGCTTTGCAGTGCATTATGCGTACCAGAACCTTGCTCTCTGACCAAGAACTTATATTCTTGTAAGACTGATAAATGACAGTGGTTTGGCCCTTCGAAATCGGTAGAGGCGACTACATGTAACTTATTCGGCATGAACTTGTGAGCATCAACATCCAAAAATTCAGGAACATCTGACAAGATGTACATATCATCTTGCTGTTGTTGGGCTCGTTCAAGAATTTGTTGAGAATTACCCACTTTTACTTGAATATTAATACCGGGATGTTCTAAACAAAACGACTTCAGTATCTTGGGTATAAGGTATTTTGCGGTGGTTACGACAGCGAGTTTGAAAGCACCTTTTGATTGCCCTTTCAGGGCCAATATATGCGCATCAAGCTCACTTTGTGTCTGCAATATGGTCAGCGCACTTTGGTAAACTGCTTTACCTGCATCTGTTAAATTTATGGTGCCATGATGCGTTTCGATTAACGTCATGTCATAGATTTCACTCAGCTTTTTAAGCTGTAAAGAAACAGTCGGCTGGGATAATGAAAGCTTTGCTGACGCACCTGTAATGGATCCGCTTTCCACAACTTGTTTATAGACCTGCAAAAGTCTGAATGTAATCGAGTTCATGCTTTAATAGTATATACTAATAAAAAAATGTAAATACTTATGAGATTAAAATTTAACCATGTTTGCTAATATTTATAAAATAACTTCGTAGATAATTGGCTAAAGTGTAAATTATTGATAAACTATCTGGTTTTCACATTCCAGAAGTCTCCGTAAAAAATTTCGGCAATGGCTTCTTTAATCGAGATTTATAATGGCAAAAGTCGCTATCGTAATGGGTTCAACTTCGGATTGGCCTACCATGCAAAAAGCAGCAGAAATGCTAGAAAGTTTTGGTGTTGAATATAAAGCTCAGGTTGTTTCTGCGCACAGAACACCGGAACTGTTAACTGAATTTTCTAAAACAGCGGAAGCAGAAGGTTATTCTGTGATTATTGCTGGTGCCGGTGGAGCAGCCCATTTACCAGGTATGATTGCAGCTCATACACACATTCCAGTGTTAGGTTGTCCGGTTCGTTCAAGTCAACTAAATGGTATCGATTCTCTGCTATCAATTGTTCAGATGCCTAAAGGTGTCGCAGTAGGAACCTTGGCTATTGGTGAAGCTGGTGCTGCAAATGCAGGTTTATTAGCTGCCCAGATTGTTGCCCTACAAGAGCCTGCGGTACGTGATGCGATTATTGCTTTTAGAGAAAAACAGACTGAAACCGTATTAGCTAACGGTCAACTTGAGTTATAAAATATGAATGTATTAGTTTATGGTGCAGGCCAACTGGCGCAAATGATGTATTTGGCCGGTTCGCCTATAAATCTAAATGTCTTGGCAGTAGATGTAGCTAACAAGACGGTTGTGCATCCAGTTGAAAAAACAGTGCAACCACAAAGTTTAGAACAAGCCATAAACGATGCAGATGTATTAACCGTAGAGTTTGAACACGTACCTGAAGATCTTTTATTAGTGGCAGAAGAATCAGGAAAGCTTTCGCCCAATTTACAATCCATCTTAGTCGGCGCCGACCGCGTGCGCGAAAAGCACTTGCTAGAATCATTGAACATAGCTAATTGCGAGCATGAAATTATTACGGATATTGCTCAACTTGATGGTATCAGCGAACGTCTCGGTGAGAAAATTATCTTCAAATCTTCACGTGACGGATATGATGGTTATGGTCAATGGCGCGCCAGTACAGTTGCAGACATACCTGAATTAAAAACCATTTTCACAAAGCTAGACTTACAAACAGTACCTATCGTAGCAGAAAAAATGTGCCCATTTACGCGTGAATTATCGTTGCTAGGTGCGCGTAACGAAAATGGTGAAATTGTTGTTTATCCATTAGCACAAAACACGCACCATGAAGGTCAGCTACATACTTCGATTGCCCCAGCGCCACAAATTACCGAAGAGCTACGAGCTCAGGCTCTGGAGATCTTTACACGCTTGGCTGAAAAGCTTGACTATGTTGGTGTCTTGGCTGTAGAACTCTTCGAACACGAGGGAGTTTTGCTAGTGAACGAATTAGCACCTAGGGTCCATAATTCAGGACATTGGAGTATGCATGGCGCTGATACATGCCAATTTGAAAATCATTTAAGAGCGATATGTGCCTTACCTCTCGGTTCAACCGAACACGGCTCAGCAGCTGCAATGATTAATATTATTGGGTGTAACACTTTCTCTAAAAACTTCCTTAGTATTCCTGGCGTACATTTTCATTGGTATGGAAAAACAGTAAGAGAAAAACGCAAGATGGGACATATCAATGTAACAGCGGGTTCTTATGCTGAACTTGCCGATAAATTTGAGAAACTCAGTGACTATTTACCAATGGAGTTTTTTCCAAAATTACTTGCGGACGCTGACCGAATTAAGTAAAACTAAGCGCATATTTATCAAAGGAAAATAATATGCGCCGTTCTACAAGTCTTATTCCATTAAGTATTATTGCAGTAGCTCTATTAGCTGGGTGCTCAAAAGCGCCTGAGCATACAGAACACGATACTGCAGAACACGATACTGTTGCTCATACGACTACACAACCATCAGACCATGCTACCTCACATTCTCAACCGCACAGTGAGCACCAATCTGCTATTTCACTACCTGATTCGCTAGAGACGGTGAGCTTCACCAATGCCTCGGGAATAGTTGTGACAATTACCCAACCGATTATTCGAGCGGCCTTTTCCCAAGCGAGAACAGGGGCTGCATACGTTTCTTTGAGTAATCAGGGAGAGCAAGCCGTGACGCTTGAGTCAGTGAGTGCCCCGGTAAGCTTAGTGGATGAGGTACAGTTGCACGATATGGTGATGGATGGCGAGACGATGAAGATGGAACAAATTATGGATGGCATAATGTTGCCAGTAGGTTCTGATATCGCCTTACAACCAGGTGGTCAGCATATTATGTTGATGGGGCTGAATGATACCTTAGACGCAGGTAAAACGTTCCCTCTGACTTTAAACTTTGGTGACTCTGGTAGCATCATGGTCAACTTTACTGTGGTAAAACTTTAATTAATATTTAGTACTTAGGTAGGTCTTTTTGGACCTGTTCTGAGTACTAATACTTATTGAAATGCAGTCTATAAAGAGAATTATATGTCCATATTATTGCAAAGACTTCCTCGTTTATTTTTGACCTGTTGCGCACTAAGCATCTCTTTGTTGGCTTCGGCTACATTGGTGCAAGCACAATCTGTGAGTAGCATGACAGTAATTGCTGACGGGCTGGAACATCCTTGGGGTGTGGCAGCTTTACCTGATGGTCGATTTTTAGTTACTGAGCGCCCAGGCTTCGTTACATTGATTGACAAAAGCGGGCAAAAAACACGTCTTGATAATGTGCCTGCTATTACCGCACAAAGACAGGGTGGTGCATTAGGTATTGCGTTAGATCCCAATTTTGCGCAAAACCAGACCTTTTACACGTGTTTAGTGACGGCTGATGAAACCGGTGTGAATACTGGTTCTACGGTGTTTAAGGGGCAGTTACAAGGGACCACATATGTGAATCCTACCAAGGTTTTTGAAGCTTTGCCTAAAGTCCCAACAGGTTTTCATTTTGGATGTCGTTTAGTGTTAACGGGTAATGATAGTTTATTTATATCATTAGGCGACCGCGGTTCGTTTAAAGAGCGCACCCAAGATCTGACATCGCATTTTGGTAAAGTCGTCCGCGTTACTACCGAAGGCAAACCGCATCCGGCCAATCCTTTTTTAGATAGCCAAGTGCCAGAAGTGTTTTCTATGGGGCATAGGAATGTTCAAGGTATGGCTGTTCACCCACAAACCAATCGCGTTTGGACTCATGAGCATGGGCCTAAAGGTGGGGATGAAATCAACCCTTTAATCAAGGGCGCTAATTATGGCTGGCCGACCATTACATACGGGGTGAACTATAACGGTAGTATTATTACCGATAAAACTGAACAGGTTGGTTTGGAGCAACCCTTACATTATTGGGATCCCTCTATAGCACCAAGTGGTATGGCGTTCTATGGCGAAGATTTATTAGTCGGTTCGTTAAAATTTCGTTATTTGAATTATATTGAGCTGGATGCAAATGGAAAGGTATTAAAAGAAACAAAGTTACTTGAAGATCTAGATGCTCGTATAAGAGATGTGATTGTCTCAGGTAACTCAGTCTATGTGCTAACTGATGCACCCAATGGTAGCCTGATTAAGGTCGATTTGGCTCAATAGAAAAAGGATGTGGTTGGTTAAAAGCCATCCACTGTTCTGTTTCTGGGTGATAAAAACCGAGTTCAGCTGCATGTAGATGCAAACGATTTACATGCAGACGGGTTTCTTCTTCGGAATACAAACGATCGCCCAAGATAGGGTGACCCAGTGTTAACATATGGACTCGTAGTTGGTGCGAACGCCCTGTTACGGGCTTTAACTCAACAAGAGTGGAATACTCATCTCTGTGTAAAACCTTATAACGAGTTAGGGCTTTTTTCCCCGTCTCAAAACAGACTTTTTGTTTAGGGCGATTCGGCCAATCGACGATCAAAGGTTCGTTACATTCCCCTTCATCAGCTTGGACATGGCCTAGTACTCGCGCAAAGTACCGTTTTTGTGTCTTGCGTTCGGCAAATTGATTAGACAGGTGTTGGTTTGCTGTTTTATGCATGGCTAGCACCAAAATCCCTGAAGTTGCCATATCCAAGCGATGTACAATTCGCGCCTCAGGAAAAACATCATTTATGCGCTTTTGGATACTATCTTGATGGTTTGCCGCACGGCCTCTTACTGACAGGATCCCCGCAGGCTTATTCACTACGATAACGTGCTCATCTTGATATAAAAAATCCAGATAAGGCGTCATCGGTGGTTGGTAATTCAAGATAGCCATGCGTTACAGAATCCTTTATTAAACCTACATTAATCGTTATGGGTTATTGACAATCAAGCGAATCGAGTCGAGATGCAGTTGTGCTTGACTCACAGCCTGCATTGTTTGGTCTAGTTGCGTTTGTAAGGTCGTTACTTCCACATCGCTAATACTCGGATTAATGGCTTGCAGGCGTTGTAAACGTGTGACTTCATTACCCAGTTTTTCTGAGACCAAATGTTGGCTGGCAGCCACCACCAAATCTGCACGTTGTTGCGCAAACTCAGCACTTTTAGTTAACGCTTTTTCAATATGACTTTGTAAAGCAGGGAGTAACTTACGTGCGATTTTGGGACTGACTTTACTCATTTCAGGTAAGTCATCCGCGCTGAGTAACTCACCTTTGAAATTCACTAAAAGACGGATCGGAGTCGCTGCCAAGAATGGATTATTGTCCATACCATGGTGGTCCGCTTGGACTTTGTACAGTGTTTCTAAATAAAAGGCACCGACTGGGATACTTTTATCCGCCATGAATGCGACACTTGCCTTACCCGTAGATTCATCTTCAATCGTATGGATAAGCTCAATGATCAAAGGATGATCCCAACTTAAATATGTAAGCTCTTCTCGAGCTGTGGCAATATCACGGCGATAAGTCACCGTTAAACCGTCATCTGGTAAGCCATGAATTGCGTGCGCAAGGTCTTCCGTTGGTTTGATGATGAAGCTATGTGCATCGTTGATTTCTTGGTGAATACCCATCGCTTCAAATAATAAATGCGTGAAATCTTCTAGTTCACGCTCAAAGACCGGATTACTCAGTTCTTCGACTAACTCTTCCACTGCTCCTTTACCACTAGAGCTAATTTCTAATAATTTATCTCGCCCAGATTGACGTTCTTCATTGAACTGCGCGGTTAATGCACCTATCTGTCCCAATAAAGCTTCGTTTGTACTTGAGCTTGTCAGTAAGCAGTCATTAATTTCAGCTGCATACTGAGCGAATACTTTACTGCCTACGGCACAGGTATAACTTAAAGCATCCAAGCCTTGATGATAAAAATCGAGAAGGGTGTGGGTTGCGCTGTCCCTGAGATAGGGAACATGGATCTGAATCGTTTGCGTTTGACCTATGCGATCTAAACGACCAATACGTTGCTCTAACAAATCTGGTTGCATCGGTAGATCAAATAAAATCAAGTGACGGCAGAACTGAAAATTACGGCCTTCTGACCCAATTTCGCTACATAAAAGTAAGTTGGCACCCTCTTCCGGATCGGCAAAGAAATGCGCAGCCCGATCACGTTCAACCAAACTCATTTGCTCATGGAAGACAGGGATATGTAAACCGGTTTGCTCTTTTATATATTCGGCAAGTTGAAGAACTGTCCGTGCGGAACGGCAAATTAATAGCGTTTTATCTGTATGCTCAGCAAGGTGCGCTAAAAGCCATGCACAGCGCGGGTCAATCTTGGTCCACGTATCAACAAAATCCGGTAATTCATGCATGAAACACGCTTCTTCGGCGGTTTCTAACATGGTTTGCGTGTAAATATTATAGGTTTTAGGGTTATCAAGGGGATAGGTATGTACTTCACGTTGTGAATCATGGGCTACGGCTTGCCTAGTATTTCGATAGAACATCCGTCCGGTACCATGATGGTCAATGAGTTCATAGATCAAAGCCATCGCATCGCATTCAGGGCTGTTGGTGAATGTAATGTCAGGATACTGTTGTTTGAGTAACGCGTTCGTTGCCGTCGATAATACGTCTTTTCCTGCAACATGTTGTTCAGCATCTTGGAGGATCATTTCGGTCAGTTCGGCCAAAGCGTGATATTGTGTTTGCTCGCTTTGATAAGTTGCAAAGTCAGTAAAGCGTGCTGGATCTAGTAAACGCAGACGCGCAAAATGACTTTCATGACCAAGTTGATCCGGTGTTGCGGTCAACAAAATAACTCCAGGAATAATTTTTGCTAAGGATTCTACTAGCGCATAATCAGCAGAAACTTCGGTTTCTGACCATTGTAAATGGTGTGCTTCATCTACCACTAGCATATCAAACTGGCTGGTAAGAAGCGCGGTATGAGCCTCTGCATTAGCTAACATACTTTCAACGCTACATAGAATAAATTGCTCTGAGTCGAAAGGGTTAATATCTTGTTCTTTTAATGCGGCAAAACGCTCTTCGTCAAAGACGGAAAAGACCATATTTACTCGACGTAATAATTCAACTAACCATTGGTGGATTAAAGACTCTGGGACCAAAATCAAAATCCGCTGAGCATGCCCAGCCAATACTTGTTTTTGTAAAATCATCGCCGCTTCAATCGTTTTACCCAAGCCCACTTCATCAGCTAATAATACACGTGGTGCTATACGATTCCCCACTTGTTGGGCAATATTGATTTGATAATCTAATAAACTTACACGAGCACCACAGAGGCCTAAACGGTCTGAAGTAAAATGATTATGCTTTTGCTCCATCACTGACGCGCGAGCATCAAACCACGTTGGTTTGTCTAGTTGTAACGAAAATAAGCGTTGTTCAGGTTGATTGACCTGGGTATGAAATGATAGCTGAGTTTCAGGTAAGGTTGTGGCTTCAGTTTCACCTTGATACTGCACAGAATATAACAGCACGCCTTGGTTTTCTATGGCATCTAAGACCGTAAAAACACGTCCTTCGATATCCTTCGCTTCTTCATCAGCAGCAAGAGTTAAACGGATCAGTGGATTGTTTTGTGCTGAGTAAAGTTTATCTTCTTCAGTCAAAGGGAAGTAAATCGTCACTTGACGATTATCAGCCGAGGCAATCATACCTAGACCTAACTCTGGTTGCTGTGAACTCAACCATCTTTGACCAACTACATACTCTGACATACAACTTCCTTTGCTATAAAAAACTAACAGAAACACGCTAATCACACACCGAAAAACGAGCGGCGTAGTATAGCAGTTTAGTGCAGAAAATGCGTAGAGAAAGTCAGATTATCATCCTTTGTTGAAATAAAAACGTGCGCTTTACTTAAATTTGTCATATGTTTAGTTTGTAGGTAATGGCGGGTTTGTCATTTTACTGACATGCACGCTGCCTGTTTATAGTGGAACAAGGAGTTATGGATGTCACATGCCACAAAAATCTATGTTTTAGATACCAATATTTTGTTACACGAACCACTCGCTTTCTTATCTTTCAAAGAACATAACGTCGTCATCCCTATGACAGTTTTGGAAGAGTTAGACCATATTAAAGATAGTAAAAAAGATGTCGCTAGAGATGCTCGCGTATCTATCCGTGCGATGGAAAATTTACTTGCAGATGCCACCCCTGAACAAATGACTGCTGGTGTTGATATGACAGGCTATCTAACTGGGGACAATGGACCTACTGGTAGACTATCAATTTATACAGATTTAATAATGGAACAAGAATTACAGGTATTTACCAGTAATGAGAATGATAACCGCATTATTAATGTCGCATTGGATCTGCAAACATCGCAAGCAGATAAGCAAGTCGTTTTGGTAACGAAAGATATCAACATGCGTCTCAAAGCTAAAGGGGCAGGGATGCAATATGTGCAAGATTATCGAACTGATCAACTCATTGACGATATCAAATATTTATCTAAAGGTTATATGACATTCCCTGGTAGCTTTTGGGAGCAAGTTAGCTCAGTCGAAAGTCATACTGAAGGGCGCCACACTCTCCACAAAATCCCGAAATCAGTCCTACCAGATGCTTATATCAATGAATATATTATCGATGAAGGACATGAGTTTGCAGGTTTAGTTGAGAGTATTGATGATGATTTTGTTGAGGTATTAGATTTAGGTTATGAACGTTTGATGTCACGTCATGCTTGGGGAGTTCATCCGAAAAATATTGGCCAAGCGATGGCTTTACACTCCTTACTCGACCCTCACATTGATTTGTGTATTTTGACTGGGCCTGCTGGCAGTGGCAAAACCTTATTGGCGTTAGCTGCAGCTTTGGAGTTAGTCGTTGAGAAAAATATGTATGATAAGATTATTGTAACTCGTTCTACCCCAGAAATTGCTGAGTCGATAGGCTTTTTACCAGGCACGGAAGAAGAAAAAATGGCACCTTGGTTATCGGCAATCACCGATTCCTTGGAGGTCCTACATAAGCAAGATGTAAGTACTGCTGGTTCGATGTCATACATTATGGAAAAAGCGAATATTCAATTTAAGTCAGTGAATTTTATGCGTGGGCGTAGTATTCAAAATGCGATAGTTATTTTAGATGAATCACAAAACCTGACCGCATCGCAGTTAAAAACCATCATTACGCGTTGTGGTGAAGGTACTAAACTCATTTGTGGCGGTAATTTAGCGCAAATTGACAGTAATTATTTAAGTGCGGTCACTTCGGGGTTAACCTATTTGGTCGAAAAGTTTAAATATTTCTCAGGGAGCTCAACGATTACTTTAGATGGCGTTGTTAGAAGTAGACTTGCGGAATTTGCGGAAAAATCGCTTTGATTATTAAGTATTGTCTAAAATGTAGGTAATTAGTATAGTGAGAAATTGATTAGTAGAGGCAAAGGTTTAGTGCCATTTTATTCTATTTTAGTACTTAATATACTATTTGAAATAAACCAAAACTGCCCTTTGCCAGTAATACTTACATCCTCCGCTACACAAGCATTAGATGAGCTAATACGGGCTCCCATTGCTAGATTCAAACCATCCAATGGATACTGTAAGCCATGGCTTGCCGTAAATGAGCAATGGTTGGCTGGAATAATGCCTAAAATTTCTTGTCGAATATGCCTACCTTGGTAAGTGTTATGGCAGCCTACGATACTTTGAGTGGCATCGGTTAAAATCACATTCTGGTAATTGAGTAACAGAGAAAGGTTGGCCAAGCTGTGATCCCAACGTCCACCCAAAAAGCCTATACCAATGATCTTCGGCGCTTTGATTCGAGTCAAGCATTTCTCTAAATCATTGGAATCTTGTTCTGGGACGAATACGAAGTTGGACTGTTTAGCGACGTGATCTACATAACTATCACCATCACCAATCACCCAGACATCCTCAGTCTGTTGTACATATTGTAGACCACCATCAGCACAGACAATTGGTCCTTGCCAAGTTTGGATAAATGCGACTTCTCTATCGGTTAGTGGCGCATGACCAACAAGTAATAAAGTCTGAGTAAAAACTAAAGGTAGCTGCATAATACTTTTTCAGTGCTTGTAATGGTTTATGAAAAAATGCCCTTTGCGATGCAATGGAACACAATTAAAAAATACTCAAACGGCCGACTAAAATATCTTTGTACATGACCCAATCACCTAAAAAACTGTAGAACGGATGCTTGAACGTAGCAGGTCGATTTTTTTCAAATAAGAAGTGACCCAGCCAAGCAAAACCATAGCCAATGATGGGGAGTAACCATAAGTAAACTAATGGACCACCGGTTAAAACATAAAACAATACACCGAGCACTAATGAAGAACCGATAAAATGCAACAAACGACAGGTTTTATTGCGATGCTCTTTTAAATAGTAAGGATAAAACTCTTTAAATGATGCAAAATTTTCAGGTGCTTGCGCCATACAGACCTCCACATAAATATTGAAAACATCATAATCTAAAACGTGTTAGTAAGGTACTTTCTCGGCAAATTTTTAGTGATTTTGTTAGTAAAGTTCATTCTGGATTGATTTATTTTGGATGTCCCCCATAATAATCAAATACTCACAAATCATGTCGCTCAGAAATGGCAAAACCATCCGCTGATGCAGACTGTATAGAAGGAAATGCCCGTGTTAAGTCCTGTTGCTATTACGATGGATAACTTCCAACAAATTATTCTAGAAGACAGTAAATCGAAGTGGTTATTACTGCAGTTTTTTGTCCCTGAAAACCAAGCATGTGCCCAAACAACACAGATCTTAAGTACCGCTGTACAGCCTTATGCGCAACATTTAGCGTATGCTCAGGTCAATTGTAATGAGCAGCAGCAAATCGCGCAGCAATTCGGGATCCAAAGTGTCCCCACTGTGATGTTGATTAAAGATGCACAGCCGGTGGATGGTTTTGCAAGTGTGTTGGATGCAGCCCAAGTCGAAGAATTCTTAGCTAAGCATTTACCTCGTCCCGAAGATGATTTATTGATTACTGCTCAAGAACAGCTTAACGCCGGTGATATTCAAGGTGCTTTTGCGAGCGCTCAACAGGCCTATGCTTTAGCCCCAAATAATATTGATTGCCAGTATATGCTTGCTGATTGTCAAATTGATTTAGGACAGATTGATGCTGCACAAACATTGTTGAGTAATATTGGTTTAGCTGATCAAGATAATCGCTATCAAGTGTTACAAGGCAAAATTGAGCTGGCATTACAAGCAGCAGAATCTCCGGAGATTAAAGCGTTACAGGCGCAGCTTGTAGAAGATCCAGATAACAAACAAATCAAAGTAGATTTAGCGGTGCAACTGCATGCTGCACATCAGACTGAAGAAGCACTAGGTTTATTATTTAGTGTGGTCAGTGTGCAGTTAGATTTTGGTGAGGCGAAAAAGCTTTTACTCGATATGATCAACGCATTACCAGATGGGGATACTTTAAAGTCTAGCTATCGTCGCAAAGTATATAGTTTACTTTATTAGACTTATTGTTAAATAATCCAAAAATCATACTAATTGGGCGTGAATTAATATGCAATTATTGCTAGAATTCACGCTTAATTTTTTAGCGCTTGTGAATTATGGCAAAGAACGTAGTAGTGCTCGGCACCCAATGGGGCGACGAGGGTAAAGGTAAGATTGTTGACTTATTAACTGAAAAAGCAACATATGTCGTCCGTTATCAAGGCGGACATAACGCAGGTCACACTTTAGTGATTGATGGTGAGAAGACGGTGCTTCATCTCATCCCGTCGGGTGTTCTTAGAGACAACGTTACTTGTGTTATCGGTAATGGTGTTGTGCTAAGCCCTGAAGCATTACTAAAAGAAATGTCTATGCTTGAAGAGCGCGGTATTCCCGTAAAAGAGCGTTTAGTGATTTCTGAAGCGTGTCCTTTAATCCTCCCTTACCACATTGCTTTAGACCAAGCGCGCGAATTAGCGCGAGGCAACAAAGCGATAGGGACGACTGGCCGCGGTATCGGTCCAGCTTATGAAGATAAAGTTTCTCGTCGTGGATTACGTGTTGGTGATTTATTTAACGCTGAAGACTTCGCAACTAAGCTAAAAGAAATTCTGGAATATCATAACTTCATGTTGACGGAATACTATAAGGTCGACGCGGTTGAGTTTGATACTGTTTATGCAGAAGCGATGGAGTTTGCCAAAATTCTTAAGCCTATGATTGTCGATGTGACTGACTTATTAGACAAAGCGGATAAAGCTGGCACAGAAATCATGTTTGAAGGTGCTCAAGGTACGCTTCTTGATATCGACCATGGTACTTACCCTTATGTGACAAGCTCAAACACTACTGTGGGTGGCGTTGCTACAGGTGCAGGTTTTGGTCCTTTAAAACTGGATTATGTCCTAGGTATTGTTAAAGCTTACACAACACGTGTTGGTTCTGGTCCTTTCCCAACTGAACTAGACTGTGAAGTGGGTAATCACTTAGGTGTTAAAGGGCATGAGTTCGGTGCAACGACGGGCCGCAAACGTAGAACGGGTTGGTTTGATGCTGTGGTGATGAAACGTGCCGTACAAATTAACTCTATTACAGGTTTATGCCTGACTAAATTGGACGTACTTGATGGTCTTGAAACTTTAGCTATCTGTGTCGGTTATGAAGATGCAGATGGTAATATTGCTGACGTACCACCAATGGCAGCAGACGGTTACGATGTGATTAAACCCGTTTACGAAGAAATGCCAGGTTGGTCAGAAAACACTTACGGTGTAACTGATTTTAACGCATTACCACAGGCGGCGATTAACTACGTAAAACGTTTAGAGGCATTGTGTGGCGTACCGATTGATATTGTATCAACTGGTCCAGATCGCAACGAAACAATCGTTTTACGTGACCCATACGACGTATAAATTCTAAAAAATAATTGAAAGCAGTGTTACTAGCTATTATGGTAAGAACACTGCTTTTTTTTGCAAAAAATTTGGCTCAACAGTATACATTCACTTATTAAGGTTGGATAAACGATGCTAGCACCTTTTCACTTAGCTATTCCTGTGACATGTTTAGAACAGGCACAAGCATTTTATGGAGACTTATTAGGATGTACGACCGGAAGAACAGATGTGCAATGGATAGATTGGAACTTCTTTGGGCATCAGTTGGTGACTCATAAAGTAGCGCAAATGCCAAGTGCACCAGAATATAATAGTGTTGATAATCACGCTGTGCCCGTACCACACTTTGGTGTAGTGCTGAGTGTACCTGATTGGAAGGCACTTAGTGACAAGTTACAAGCTGCTGAAGTCGAGTTTGTCCTTGCCCCCTACACGCGTTTTGCAGGGCAGGCTGGTGAGCAACATACGTTATTTTTACTCGACCCTTTTGGGAATGCACTAGAGTTTAAAGCTTTTGCTGATATTGGACAGTTATTTGCAACTGACTAGAATTTTGAATTGGGTGTAATTCATCTGTGTAATATTGTTTTAGATAATGAGTAAAATTCATTTACCCATTATCTAATCCAAAATTTTAATGAGTTTTATTTGGGAGTCACAGCAGATACTTGTGCTTTCCCTCTGCCATTACTTTCTGAAGCAGCCTCAACACCTTCCTCTTTAACATGGATCAACTGTAGGTCCCCAAACCTACGTTCTTTTACCTCGTAGCCCATTTCAGTTAGTTCTTCGATAACACTTTGTTCCAATCCTTGGTGATGACGAATTTCATCTTTTGGCAATAATTGGTGATGGAAGCGGGGCGCGTCGACGGCGTCTTGTGCTGACATGTTAAATTCAAGGGTGTTTAAAATAGACTGATAAACCGAGGTTATGATGGTCGTGCCACCAGGAGCGCCAGTCACTAACTTAACGTCACCGTCTTTTAATACAATCGTTGGGCTCATGGAGGAAAGCATTCGTTTGAAAGGCTGGATTTCGTTAGCGACTCCGCCCACTGCACCAAAGAAGTTAGGCACACCGGCTTTTACGCTGAAGTCATCCATTTCATTATTTAATAAGAAGCCGGCACCTTCGACAACCACACCTGAACCAAAGCTCAGATTAATGGTTGTGGTATTAGAGACAGCATTCCCGTATTGGTCCAAAATAGAAAAATGGGTGGTTTGTTCACTTTCAGTTAACCCAGGGCGGATCTTTTCAGTCGTTGAAATGCTTTTGCGCTTTACACCACTAGCGCGTTTTGCAATATATTCTGGGGTAGTAAGCGCTGCTACCGGAACATCATAAAAATCAGGGTCACCTAAGTATTCAGAGCGATCAGCAAATACGCGTTTACCGATTTCCGCTAACAAATGCACATACTCAGTCGAGTTATGTGAATGCATTGGACCCACTGAACCATCTGCTGATTTTGTATGCGGAGCTAAAAGGTCGTACATATTTAGCCACTGGGAAATCGCAATGCCACCAGAACTGGGTGGAGCGGCACTCACAAGGGTGTAGTCACGCCATTGAGTGGTGACCGGCTCTCTGAGTTTTGCCGTATAGTCTGCTAAGTCTTGAGCCGTCAGCAAGCCGCCTTTTTTAGCCATAAAGTTAGCAATGATTTGCGCAGTTTTGCCTTTATAAAAACCGTCTGTACCCTGGTCTCGAATGCGCTTTAGCGTCTCTGCTAATTCTGGCTGTTTGAATAATTCACCTGATTTAGCTTGCCCAAAGTAATCGGCAAAATTGATATCAACGTTGCGCTTACTCATACGTTCAATGTAGTTACTGATTTTTTTACCGAGTTTATCTGGCACAATGAAGCCGTCTTCTGCCAAATCTACCGCGGGTTGAACTAATTCAGCCCAAGGTAAAGTGCCGTATTTTTTATGCGCTGCCCACATTCCTGCTACTGTACCAGGCGTGCCCGAAGCATAGATACCAAATAAACTTTTAAGACGTTCAACATTACCATCTTTGTCTAAATACATATCACGGGACGCCGCTGCTGGAGCTGTTTCGCGATAGTCGATGAAGTCATTGCCTTGCTCTGTATGGATGACCATAAAGCCACCGCCACCAATATTACCTGCTTCAGGTAAGGTGACCGCAAGCGCAAATTGTACAGCAATAGCGGCATCAATCGCGTTACCACCTTTTTGCATTACGGCCATACCAACATCTGAACTAAATATATCTGGAGCAGCAATGGCTCGTTGATCTTGGGCGATACTTGAGAATGAAAGAACACAGAACAAAGACAAGATTAAAGTACGCAAAAGATAAACTCCCAAATGATAATACCTGTAAGATTACACCAAAGTGGTTATTGTAGGAAGACTCAAATTTACAAACTAAATGAGTCTTATCATTGTTAAATCATAACAAAGCTTGCCGCTGTAAATGCGACAATACTCATACCACCAGCAACTAAGGCATAAGGTAATTGAGTTTTAACATGGGTTAATAAGTCACAACCGGCAGCTAAAGATGATACTGCCGTGGTATCAGAAATGGGTGAACAATGATCACCAAATACACCTCCACCTAAAATAGCGGCCAAGACTAGACTCGGTGGAATACCCAATGTTTGAGCAAGCGGAATACCAATCGGAATTAATATCGCAAACGTTCCCCAACTAGTACCAGTGGTAAAAGACATGATACCACCGGCAATAAACAACATAGGAACAATCAAGAAAATTGGCAAAAAACTACCCACTAAATTTGCTACAAAAATACCTGTTCCTAGGAGTTTTAGGCTGGCACCCAGAGCAATAGATAACAAGACAATAGTCACCAAGGGTAACAATTCACCCATCCCTTTAAAGGCTGTTGAAATGGTAGTTTGATGACTCATTTGTTTGTTAGTCACCAGTAGTATATATACGACAAAACAGGCCAGTAGTGTTGCATATAACACCGATTTGCTGCCACTACCTTGCGTAAGTACACCATCGCCGCTCCACCACATAAAGCCAAACATCGAGATAATCATCGTGGCTAAGGGTACGAGCATAAATCGAGCTTTGGTTGCAGTTACAGTTTTTAATTCTGAGCTAATTGTCTCTCGAACAGCTTCTTCGTGTTTCATTGGTCCATGTAATTTATCGGTGATAATGGTATAGGCAACAATGAGGAGAGTAAAAATGGCATAGAAATTTAATAAGGCACTGCCCCATAAGACGCTGACAGGTGATGCAGAAAGTTCGTAAGCGCTAATTAGGCCTAGAACATAGGCACCCCAGCCATTGAGTAAGATTAAAATGCACACTGGTGCGCAAGTGCTATCAATAATGTAGGCCAATCTAGCCCGTGACATATTAAATTTGTCAAAGAGTCCTCGGGCTAATATACCTGAGGTGAGGATGCTTAAATTGGATTCAATAAAGACAGCAGTACCAGTGAACATCGTGACCGCACCGACTTGTCGTTTGTTCTTTGCTACGCCTTTTTGCAACAAAAGATTGACCGTAGCGGCGACGCCACCAGAATCTCTGATCAACGCTAACAAAGCTCCAACTAACAAAGAGAAAATCAAAATGCGTGTGTTTGAACCACTGCCAGCAACACTAACGATACGCTCTATTGCTGCGATAGGGGTAGTCAACAAATGGGCGGTTTCACTTTTAAGAATGAGTAACAACTCAGAGCTTAGTAAAGCGATAAACAAGGCGCTAATGACTTCTTTTTTCCAAAAGACAATCACAAGTGCTAATAATGGGGGGATGATTGATAGCCAATCCATAAGAGATACTCTTGTTATAGTTTTATATCACGAGTGCAGTTTATCATGGCTCAAGCACCTGACAAGACAACTCGTTGGGCTTTGTTAAAGCCGTTTTCGCATAAGCTATAACAGGTTTCTGTTGCAAGGTAGATTGCAATAAATGCTCCGCTGTAGAGTTGTGATAAGCTGCTTCTAGGCGTTCGGCAAAATCAGGAAAATAACGGCGATGTAAGGCAAGAATAGCAGCATAGATAGCCGGTTCTCGGAGTTGTTCTTGTGGCTGAATTAAGGTGTGAACTGGCTGGTACTCAGTGGGTGTGAAATGCATTTGAAAAGCACTAATGACATTACTAGTAGCTTCATCAAAACAACCTGTAATCGGTGTCGCATACCCATATTCAGCTAAAGCTAGTTGTAACCATAGCAGTGACGGCAATCGTTCTTTGAAAAGCGCTTTTGCTTGAGTGAAAACAAGTTCGTCATACCAGGCACCAATACCTGCTTCTGCCAATGTACGCCAAGGGAAGTTTGGACCTGGATCGTTTTTGCGTTGTGGTGCGATATCTGAATGACCAATTATCGCAGTAGGATGAATATCGGGATAACGGGCTAAAAGTGCTTGGCTGAGTTCGATTAACAATGCAATCTGATCTTGGGGATACTCAGGAAATGTACAAGGTCGATTAGCGCCCTGCCAACCAGCATCACGATAGGGGATGTTACTGTTACATTGAGGTTCATAGACGATCTCAATACCAATTGAAGTATCGTTTAACCCGAACCGATTTTGCCAGCTAGATACACCAGCATGCCAAGCCCGAGCATGTTCGGGCACCAATTGTAGGATGCGTAAATCAGCATAAGGATAACTGGCGTCATTTGGCGCTGGTAGTAAAAAATGTGAACTCAAACCACCTGCATCGACTAATGCAGAAAGAGATTCTACATAGTCCCCTGCCGTAAAGTGCATCACTAGAGACTTCACACGAGTATCATAATTTTGTGAAGGAATACGCTTATATTGATGGGCACATGCGCCAAGTAAGATAATGGCAAACAGAGTACACATCGATTTTATTATTAGGGACCTGTGGATCTGCATGTCTTTTCATTCTTAGCTAGAGGTGATAGTTTTATAGCACATTCGTTGCGTCTTCCCAAGAGAACCTTGCATGCGTCAGATCCTCATTTTTATCACAGTATTGTTGTGGAACAGTTTGGCATTAGCTGAACAGGCACCGAGTATACGTTACATGTTAGGGCAAAAGTTGATGTTAGATCTTCGTTACTTTTGTACAGATGGAACATCTGCTGAAAAATGTCGTACCCCAGTGACAGTGCTACCAGACGAGCTAGCCAAACTGTTAGCTGAACAGCATATCGGGGGAGTGATTTTATTTGCTGAAAATATGCAGAACGAACAACAACTCAAAGCACTGACAACGTCTTTGCAAAGCACTCAATCAGAACTCTTGTTTATTGCCACCGATCAAGAAGGCGGTCGAGTCGCGCGTTTGCCTAGTGAGTACTTACCGGCGTTTAGCGGTGCCATGGCATTAGGGGCTGTTCCACAAGCTGAGCGTTTATCTTTAGCTCATGAAGTGGCTGTTAAGACTGGTCAAGCATTGCGTGAAGTTGGTATTAATATAAACTTTGCGCCCACGGTAGATGTTAATAGTAATCCAGACAACCCAGTTATCAATGTCCGCTCCTTTGGAGATGAACCGAAAAGCGTCGCTGAATTGGGTTTAACTATGACTAAAGGCTTACTTGCTTCAGGTGTACTCCCAGCCTTAAAGCATTTTCCTGGGCATGGTGATACGTATGTTGATAGTCATGCGGGTTTACCAGTTGTAACACATGATAAAAAAGCGATTATGAAAACCGATGTTTATCCGTTTTCCCATATTATCACTCATACCCAAAATGCAGCTCAGCTGTCGCCTTTAGTGATGACAGCGCATATTCAATTTCCAGCTTTAGATAGCTCAACACTTAGGGTAGATACTCAGTTTGGTGAAAAAGAGGTGATACGCCCAGCGACTTTATCTAAAATTATCCTCACTGACGTGTTACGTAAAAGGTTAGGGTTTAATGGTCTGATTGTTACGGATGCACTGGATATGGCTGGTATTACACAGTTTTTTAGTGCAGATACGGCCGTCCTTGAGACATGGCGAGCGGGCAGTGATATCGCTTTGATGCCGTTTTCCATTAGGACACCTGGAGATATACAAAGATTTAGAGTGTTTTTAGATAATTTGGAACGAGGGGTGAAAAGTGAGGATTTGGTAACTCTTCGAGCTTCACATAAACGCATTCAATCAGTGAAACGTCTGCTGCATGATATGCCAGTTAAAAAAGAACAATACCGCGAGGATGCGGCCCAAGACCTAGCTAAAAAATTAGCCCAACAGAGTATCACGTTATTATCCAATAGGAGCCCTGAATTACTTAGCAAACTGCGCAACAAATTACACCCAAATTTACTTATGGTCATGCCAGATTTATTACGCTGTAAAGGCATGCGTGAAGCGCTTAAAGCACTGCAAAAAACGGTTAAGGTACGGTGTTTAACGACAGCCATTTCTAATGCTTGGTCGGTTAAAAGTTTAAAGCTCGAACAATATGATGCACTCATTTGGGGGGAATTATCGCCGGCTCAATCGATAGTAGAAATGGGTGGCATGGAAGATTGGGTAAAGTTAAAAAACATGAAACAATTTAGAGCAACAATCGCACAACAACATTCAATATTAGATGCGGTATTAGCCAAGCAGGCAGTTCGGGATAAAATTATTTTACTAGGTTTACGTGCTCCATATGCGGTGATGCAAAGAGCCTCTAAAACTGCAGCTACCTATGTGCTATACGATTATCGGGTAGATTCTAAAACAGGACAGAGCCCAACATTCACTACATTTGTATCGCATTTACTGCAAGGTGAATATATATATGGGCAACTGCCAGTGAGTGCTATAGATTAAGTTTTGCTTAGTTACGGAAGGTTATATTTTTTAATAAATCAACATCATCTATTAATCGATGTTTAAGAAAAGCTCCGATGTGTAAAAAAATGAGAAGTATTAAGCTATTGGCACAAAATTCATGAATTTCTTCTAACACTTCAAATTGCTCATGACTGGCTTCTGGCGAAAATAACATTGGCCAAGGAACAATATTCCATAACTGTGAAGGCTGCACTTCTGGTTCAAAATGCGTCATCAACCAACCGGTTAAAGGAGTTAAAAACATCAACACATAAAACCCTAGTTTGATAATCTTAAAGGCGAGTTGCTCCCATTTTGCAAACTGTGTGTGATTGATTGTTTTACGGCTAAAAATACTTATGCAAAATCTAAAAATAAACAATAAAAGCAAGCTCAGCCCTAAAGAGCTATGTAAAATAAAAGCGAGATCATTTGGGGATTCTTCCATCACTTCACTACTTACAAACATTACAGCAAACGCAAAAGCCATGACCCAATGAAGTAAAATAAGTAGAGAGTGATATTTTTGTTGCGGTTTATTTAACATATAGAGACGACCCTTCGAGTTGAAATATAATATTAAGGTTAGTTTCAACTATCAATGAGCGCTATAGGACAAGTTACCTATATGCGCTAATATATTGAATTATATGATTAAATCATCAAAAAATAGTGCTACAAGCTCATGTCGCCCTTTTACACCTGCTTTTTTGTAGACAGCGGATGACTGGTGACTAATCGTTTTTTCTGACTTTTCACGAACTACCGCTATTTCATTATTCGTCAATCCTTTGACTAAAAGCAAAGCGACTTCTTTTTCCGTTGGGGTTAATTGCCAAGTATCAAACTGCTCATACATAGCATTAAAAAAAGCCTTTTTAGTATCTAATACCTGTTTTGACAGATTTTCGCTGCGTTGCTTTTCATTTTTGAGATTGTTTGCCAATAACAGTGCTTGCTGACTTCTGAGTCTAATATCGAAAGCTAGATAGATGAACAAACCTAAAGAAAGAAGAACAAGCATTAACTCTTGTATGATGTGGTGGGTTTTTACGTTATTGGCAAAGTCTATATATAGATCAAATACTTTAAAAATAATAATTAAAAGTAAAAAGAAAGAGATAACTTTATCTTTATTCATGATAGACGCTAAAAATTAGTAATATAAATTATTCTAACATATTACAAATAATTATGTCACTTAGGATGAAGGACTCACGCTTCTTGATAGGTTTTCCTAATCAACTTTATGATATAACAAGTAAGGCTCTATTTTAGCTTGGTAAGCTTTTATTTCTGACTTCCAGCTTTGTTCAATGTCAGCTAAAGAAACTCCCGAAGCTAGGTCTTGTCGTAGCTTTCTAGAACCTGCTAATTGATCGAAAAAAGTGTCGGACGTAATGAATGTTTCTTCCTGTAATCGCATCGCGTGATAAAGCTGGTAAATCCAGGTGATGTTGAAACCCGTTAAAGCATTGACCATATCTGGGGAGGTGAGTTTGAGTGCGTGTATTTCTGTATCTTGCCATTTGGGATAAGGAGAAGACGTAGGAAGAGAAATGGGTGTGATAGTTTCTATTCCATTTTTGTGAAATTGGTTAGGCAGTAACTCAGCTAGTTTTACATGGCCTAACATTTGAAATGGATAGTCAGTACCACGACCGATACTGACAGTGGTTGGCTCTAACAAACATAGAGAAGCATACATGCGAACAGCATTATCGTTTGGCAAGTTAGGGCTTGGTGCAACTGGTAATGAATACTGCATATTCTTTGTATAGTGTTGCATTGGTATCACAATTAATGCCAAGTTATTTGCATTTGAAATCCAGTTTTCACCTTTAATCATGAGCGCTAACTCGCCTACAGTCAGACCATGAAGAACGGGAATAGGATGGATGCCAACAAATGATTGCACATCTTTATCGAGAACTGGGCCTGCGATATAACGTCCATTCGGGTTGGGGCGATCAAGGACAATAAAAGGGATATTATTTTCAGCAGCCGCTTCCATGGCATAATGCATGGTCGATATGTAGGTGTAAAAACGCACACCAACATCTTGAATATCAAAGACTAATATATCAATATCTTCTAGCATCTTTGGCGTCGGTTTCTTTGTCTTCCCATAAAGTGACAGAATAGGTAGACCTGTTGCAGTATCTATATTGTCAGTGATTTTTTCGCCCGCACCTTTATTTCCTCTAAAACCATGCTCCGGCGCAAATACTTTTTGGACATTCATTCCTTGGGCAAGTAAAGCATCAACCAGGTGCACACGAACACCAGTACTATTAGGGGGGAGAACTGAAGTTTGATTCACGATGAGACCGATTTTTTTGCCTTTGAGCAAAGGTAAGTATTCAGGCAGTTGAGCGGCTCCGATATTGGTTTCTATGAAGACTCCATTACTGTCCTCTTTGTTGTCTGTTGATGGAACGTTAATAGGTGAAGCATCAAGAGTAAGATAGGTATTTTGACAGCCGCCAACTAATAAACAGGTCAGGATGACAAATATGGATTTCAAAGAAAATACAGAGGTTCTATTCATTTTTAGCACATTAATGAGCCCGTTACTGATGACAATATTTTATTCTTAAGTAAGGTGAGTGTACTGCGCAACGGGCTTAAATGCGAAAACATTGTGTTGAAAATATCTTATGTCACATATTTTAAAACTCGTATCGCAAGGTAAGACCGATTATCTCAGAGTCAGAATACTTGGTGTATTCCATGCCCACTTTTATCATTTGCTTATCATATAAGGCACCAAGATGATAAGCTTTTTGATTAGATCCAATATCCCAATTTTGTAGCTCTAATCCACTATATACTTCCCATTCTTTATTAAGTATATGTCTAATATTAACTTCATAAGAGATGATATTGGCATCTTCTTTTTGGCGTACAAACTGATTACTTAAATCAATTTCTAGGTTACCTAAGCCGACTTGATAATCCAAAGCTGTTTGCGCACTGAGTCGTTGGATGTAACCTAATGAGAGTTTCCATTTAGGATTTTTGAAAGTAATACCGTCATGCTGATCTTGGCTACTACTATAGTTAGCTTCAACAAACATGCTAGGCGTGATTGTCGTACTTAAGCGCGTAGCAAAACCGCGTAAAGAAAATCCAGGAATATCAGCGTATTCGGTATTTTGATATGTAAGTTGTGCAAAATCATAAGAAGGTGCGGCTTCAGCATTATCAGAAACACAGCATAAAATAGTGAGTGGTAAAGCTAATCGGGTAAATAAGTGTTTCAATCGGGTTTCCTTATCGTTAGAGTGAATAAGACACAAAATTGTTCTGTTAACTATATGTGCCTCAAATAATGAAAAGGTGACATAAAGAGACCTAACAAATAGTTAAAATGTAAGACGCAAAAGCCGCAATAAAAGTTTATTTAAATAATATAAATTTTTTGTCACGTTTTTGTGAGCGAGGGTACTTAATAAGCACCAGACGTTTTTAAAAAGAAAAAATATGCTCAATATATCTCAACCATTAAAAAAATCCGATGATATGTCATTAGTGATGCTATCCCTTGGGAATGACCGCGCTGCGTTTTGTGAAATTGTCACGCGTTACCAAAATCTGCTTTGTTCTATAGCTTATGCAGCTCTGGGTGATATTAAACAAAGTGAGGATTTGGCCCAAGAGGTCTTTATTGAGGCGTGGCAAAAACTAGATACATTGAAAGAACCAGTAAAGTTAAAAGCATGGTTGTGCGGGATCTTACGCTTCAAAATCAGTCATCACTTACGCAAAGCAAAACGGCAACCTACGCAAAATGCGGAAGATCTTGCCCACCAAGAACTGAGTGATTCTGCATTCCCCAGTGAGGAAATAAATGCAATAAACGCTCAAGAACGTACTTTATTGTGGGAGACATTAAGCTCTGTTGATTTAGCCTACAGGGAGCCTTTGATTTTATTTTACCGCCAACAACACTCACTAGAACGCGTAGCTGAAGAACTCGATTTAAGTATTGATGCAGCTAAACAGCGCCTCTCTAGAGGACGTAAACAGCTGAAAGAAACCATGCTGAGTTTTGTCGAAACAACGTTAGAAAAAAGTGCTCCAGGTACTGCTTTTACTGTTGGAGTGGTAAGTGTCTTAGGAGATATTAGTAAACCCGTAATGGCAGCTTCAGTTACCACCGGCGCAGCAAAAACCGCTTCGTTTTTTAAATTTAGTGTGTTTGTGAGTTTATTGGCTGCGTTATCAGGATTAATTAGTTCGGGTTTTGGTTTGCGTGCAAGCCTTTATCAAAGCCGAACAGGGAATGAGCGTCGCCTTACGATTAAAGTTTTTAGCTTATTTATCGGGTTTACAGTGGTTTGGATCCTCAGTATGTTCGGTTTAAAGCACCTTGCCCTCACTTCTCCTGGAACGGATACGTTGTATACGTTTTTAGCGCATACTGTTGTGATTTTATTTATTATCAGTTATGTCTGTTTAACAAAAGCTGCATTAGAACAAACACGTGCATTACGTGCCCATGAACGGATTTTTCAGCCTGAAGCTTTTACGCGAGAAATTGACCAGCCAGACGCTAAAAATAAAGAATACAAAAGTAAATTGACTTTACTAGGTTACCCACTTATTCATTTTCAATTTGGTACACCCGAGTCTGGTGATGCACCAGCGGTCGCTTGGATTGCCGGTGGTGCAAAAGCTTATGGGTTGATTTTTGCGTGGGGTATGTTGGCCGTTGCTCCAATCAGTGTCGGCATATTTTCTTTTGGTATTTTTACGGTGGGAGCAGTAGGTTTTGGCTTATTGAGTTTAGGTGCTGTCGCTATTGGTGTGGTTGCTTTTGGCTCTTCTGCGATTGGATTTAAGGCGTATTCATCATTATCTTCTCTAGGCTGGGAAAGTGCATTTAGTGCGGGGTTTGCAACCGCCAAAGAAGCCGCTGTGGGGGCGGTAGCCTCGGCTAAAGAAGTCAATAATGACCTTGCTTATCAAATATCTGACCTTACCGTCTTTGCGCAAACTTACCAGTGGTTGCTACTAGTCTTAGCTGTTTTGGTGATTGTTCCAGCTTACCTGTACTTTGTGAATGTGAAAAAGCGCATGAAGGTATAGCGTTTGTAACGCAATCTTTTATAGTTCTACCGCTTCCAAAGCCGCCCTTAAAAATCCATGGTGCTGTGCCAATAAAGCTTTTGCTTCAGGCACAGTTAACTTAGTTTTAATGAGTAAAATAGCTAACTTAGCCGATTGTTCAGCACGAGTAAGTGCTTGCTTTGCCTCGGCGTTAGAACATGCCGTGGCATCCATAACAATTCTCTCTGCACGGGCCACCAGTTTTTGATTACTGGCATTCACATCGACCATTAAGTTTTCGTAGGTTTTACCTAATTTGATCATCACCGTGGTACTGATCATATTTAACACCAGTTTCTGTGCAGTGCCTGCTTTCATTCTAGTTGAGCCAGTTAATACCTCGGGACCTACAGCAATAGCAATCGCATGGTCTGCCAGTTCATTAATACTGCCTTTGGGGTTACACGATAGGGCAAAGGCAGGGCAGCCTATACTTTGTGCGTATTGGATTGCGCCTGTTACATAAGGCGTTCGACCTGATGCGGCTATGCCAATCAACACATCTTTACTGCTCAACTGCAAACTTGTTAGGTCAGTCTGTGCTAATTCAGGGGAATCCTCAGCGCCCTCGACCGCAGAAATCAGAGCTGGCTCACCGCCTGCGATAACACCTTGGACTAATTCATCAGGAACACTAAATGTAGGACGGCACTCCACCGCATCTAATATGCCCAAGCGCCCAGAAGTTCCTGCTCCGGCATAGATCAAACGGCCACCTGCTTGTAATTGTTTAACAGTAACGGTGACTACTTTTTCTATATCAGGCAGTATTTGTGCAATAGCTTGCGGGACAGCATGATCCGCTGCGTTAATTTTTGTTAAAATTTCGAGTGTAGAACAGCGGTCGATATCCATCGTTTGCGGATTACGCGACTCCGATAAGATATTATCTAAGTCAACGGTCTGAGTGTTCCTGATTGGATTATCTGTGTTCATGATGTTAATACCCATGTTGCATGTAAGAGGTGAATGACTGCTCGTTTTACTGGTTTAGACATTGGTTAATTGGCTTTGGTAGCGCACAAACCAGACCAGAGACTAGAGCGCCAATACATAACACCCAAGTAAACCCTAAGTTAACACCAAACACATAAGGTTGGAGTAACACTGGGACAATAAACCCAATTAACAACGCCCAAAAGACGCTGCGCTCAGAGCCTCTATTGGTGAATAATGCCACAAAAAAGACACCCAATAAGCCGCTATAGGAAAACACCATGACTGACAAGGCAAACTGCAATAATGGTGTGTCAGTATGTTGTTGCCAATAATAACACAGAGCTGCCATTAGGCTCAGTGCTACTGCAACAAGCACTATGCATAGACGAGAGATATATAGCCAGCGCTGCGCACTAATACTAGCAAATTTAGGGTGTGGTTTTAGCAAATCCTCAATCACGACAGAAGACATCGAGTTTAAGCCTGAGTTCAGGGTAGATAAAGCGGCAGCAATGATCCCAACACACACTAACGCTTTTAAACCGGCAGGGACCTCGCTCAACACATAATACATAAACACGGTCACGGTTTGTCCAGAAAAATGTGGTTCAATATTAGTTGCAGCGACCTCGTTGAACCATACATCCGGACGTAGATAAAAAAGATACAACAAGAATCCAATACCGATAAATAACAGCATAATCGGAATGAGTAATACGATACTAGAGAGTAACGCTTTAGTCGCTGCAATTGGACTTTTACAAGTCAGTAAGCGCTGAGTCATATCTTGGTCCAAACCAAAAGCTGCCACGTTTAACAACACAAAACCGGTCATTAATGATAAAAAATGAAACACACCTGTGCCCGTAAAATCGAGTGAAAAATGCATTAAGCTAAGTTTCGCTGGTGTAAGCACTTGCGTGATGGGATCTTGATACGGAACACTCAAGGTGTGATAGAGTGTGGAAATATCCAAATCAAGTGTTTGCCACAGGAAGATAAATACACATAATGCGGCACCTACATAAACTACGCATTGTACTACATCAGCATAGATAACACTGCGGATCCCACCGGATAATGTATAAATGACAGCAACTGTGCTGATTAAACTCAACGACCAGATAATACTACTGGGTGCAATATTCCCAAAAATGATCATAGCGACCGCTAATGCAGCCATATAGAGTCGGGCCCCACTTGCAAAAATACGACCCAAAAGATACACCCAACCAGCATGTTGCTTGGCTGTTACTGAAAACCGTTTTTCGAGCAACTGATAGACCGTGGTGACATTAGCTTGATAAAACCTAGGCAATAAAAAGCTAGACACTAATAAAGCGGCAATAAATGCACTTAGATTCGTCGCTAAATAAGATAAATCACTACGAAAACCTTGGTCTGGGCCACCTAAAAAGGTCGCTGCAGATTGTGCTGTTGCTAACACTGAAATCGCGACAGCCCAAATGGGGAGAGCAGTACCACTTTTGAAATAGTCGATACTTGAAGTGCGAACTGGCGAACGGTTTAGCCACCAACCTGATAGTAGGATGAGAAGTGCATAAGTAAAAAATACGATACCGTCGAGAAACCCAAATTGTGCCAGCATGATGTTCTTTGTGCTTGTTATTATATTGAAAGCATAAACGATTTTATAAAAATATGGTATAAATGCGCAAAGTTATAATCGTTAGAAGCACAGACAAGGATATACGCATTCCATGGCGAGAAAGACACATGCCCTGATTGACTTAAATGCTTTACATGCAAATTATGCCTTGGCGAAAGTACATGCGGGTGCAAGTGATGTCATTGCGGTGATTAAAGCTGATGCCTATGGGCATGGTATGGTCGAAGTGGCTAAAGCGTTGCAAAACAGGACTAGTGTCTTTGCTGTCGCTTTCTTAGATGAAGCGTTAACATTACGTCAAAATGGCATAAAAGAACCTATTCTATTGCTAGAAGGGCCGATGGACCGCTCCGAAATTGCTGTGGCACGAGCAAATAATTGTTGGTTAATGCTACATACTCCGCAACACCTCGAATGGCTTGAGCCAAGTGATATTGCTATCCCCAATCAAATTTGGTTTAAATTAGATACAGGGATGCACCGTTTGGGGCTCAGTGAAACTGAATTTCTCGATTTTTGGCAAAGACAAAGCCCAGAGATACTAAGTGATCTGTCAGCCCATTGTATTTTAGCGACCCATTTTGCTAAAGCTGATAATGACCAAGATTTTACTCATCAACAATTAAAATCATTCGCTCGAGTGCAAGCAATTACTGCTATGCGCACGAGCTATAGTAATTCCCCAGGGTTACTAATTGAGCAAATATCTGCTGACATCGATTTACCTTCAGAGTCTTTTGTCCGCTTGGGTATATCACTTTACGGGGGCACCCCCGATTCTTTACTTCATCCTAAGTACACTCAGGCACTTACACCAGTGATGACGGTCAAGGCGCAAGTACTAGCGATCAGGACGATTGATGCAGGGGAGGGCGTGGGCTATGGGCAAATTTGGCAAGCCCCAACTGCAACTGCGATAGCTACTGTCGCTATCGGTTACGCCGATGGGATCCCACGTTTTGCTGCAAATCGCATGCACGTGATGTGCGCAGACACGGCTTTACCGGTAGTCGGTAGGATTTCAATGGATATGATTACCGTTGATGTGTCTGCTATTGCTGAAGAGTTAAAAGTCGGCGACATGCTCGAAGTATGGGGAGCTCAACAACGTGTAGAGCAGGTTGCTCAAGCACTTGAGACAATTAATTATGAGTTGCTAACTCGCTTATCTTTAAGAGTTCCTCGGTTTTATATTAATACTTAGAGTATCAATTTACATTATCCTCGGATTAGTTTTTCTTATCCAAATCTCCCAAAATAAATCTTATTTCGCTGACTAGCGTCAATGTAAAATTAAGGTTAAATTACCGCTTATCGTTAAGCGGGTATATGTACCTTGCTCAAAGGCGAATCCATTAAATATTGTGTTAGCGTTTCTTTTATCGGGATTTATTATGCTCACTACTCAACCTGCGTCACCCTCATGTCCATTGAGAAAAAACATCCGAGATTTTTACCGGATAAATGAAGCCGAAGCTGTGAATCATATACTGCCTCAAGCTGAAATTAATATGACGGCAAGGAGTCGCGCCTGGGAGCGCGCTCGAACTATGGTATTACAGATCCGCAAGGAACAAGAAGGACATGGTGGTATTGACGCTTTGTTGAATGAGTTTTCACTATCCACCGCAGAAGGCATTGTTTTGATGTGCTTGGCAGAAGCGTTATTACGTGTGCCAGATAAGCACACTCAAGACATCCTGATCCGCGACAAATTATCTCAGGGCGAATGGACGCCTCACTTAGGAAATTCTGATTCACTGTTTGTGAATGCATCTGCATGGGGCCTGTTAGTCACCGGTAATATGGTTGAATATAGCGATGAGAAAAAACACGCTCAGTTTGGTGTATTAAAGAAAACATTAGGTCGTTTGGGTGAGCCTGTGATTCGTCGTTCGATGAACATCGCTATGAAAGTGATGGGTAAACAATTTGTTATGGGTGAAACGATTGAAGCTGCGGTGAAGCGAGCACAAGATAAAGAAGCTAAGGGTTACGTATACTCTTACGATATGCTCGGAGAAGGCGCTCGCACAACAGCGGATGCCCAGCGTTACTATGATTCTTACGCTGCGGCTATTCATGTCATAGGTAAAGCCGCTCAAGGTAAAGGCCCAATCAAAAGTCCTGGGATTTCTGTTAAGTTGTCAGCGATCCACCCTCGCTATGAGTTTACACATACTGAAAGAGTTATGGCTGAAATTCCGCCCAAGTTAAAAGCTCTATGTTTGTTAGCTAAACAATATGACATTGGCTTAACTGTCGATGCTGAAGAATCAGAACGTTTAGATTTATCTTTAGATATTATTCAAGCCGTATTCAGTGACCCTGAGTTAGGTGATTGGGCTGGTTTCGGTTTAGCCGTACAAGCATACCAAAAACGTGCTATTCACGTGATTGATTGGCTTCATGATTTAACATTAAAAGTCGGCCGTAAGTTGATGGTCCGTTTGGTTAAAGGTGCTTACTGGGATAGTGAAATAAAACATTCCCAGCAAATGGGTTTAGAGGACTATCCGGTCTTCACTCGTAAATCATCTACCGATGTTTCTTATCATGCCTGTGCCAATAAGCTACTCGCTTACCGTGATACGATTTTCCCACAATTTGCTACGCACAATGCTTACACTGCATCGGTTATTATTGAGTTAGCAAATGGTGAACATGATAACTTTGAATTCCAGTGTCTACATGGCATGGGGGACTCTTTGTATGATCAGGTTGTCAGTAACGAAAAAATTCAATGTCGAGTTTATGCACCCGTTGGTGAGCATGAAGACTTATTAGCATACCTAGTGCGTCGCTTGTTAGAAAATGGGGCTAACTCTTCATTTGTGAATGCCATAGTAAACCCTAACTTACCTGTAGAGTCATTGTTAACTGACCCTGTTGAAAGAACACAGCGCTTAATTCATAAAGAAAACACGCACATTACTCTGCCGAAAGGTATTTTCGGAGAGTCGCGAGATAACTCGGCCGGATTAGATTTAAGTGATCGCAATAAAATTTCTCAGTTATCTATAGGTTTGGAGCGTTGGTTCCAGCAGCGTGCAGAAAAACTTACTGCAGCTAGTTTTAGTCAACCCGTTTATAACCCTGCAAAGCTAGACGAGTTAGTCGGTGGTTTGGAGTATGCAACTGCCGAGGAGATGTTACAAAGTTTAGATAAGGTCGCCAAAGGATTTACTAGCTGGTCAGCTACTCCGGTGCACGAACGTGCCGATTGTTTGCGTAGAATTGCTGATTCATTAGAGCGTCACACAGAAGAGTTGATCGGACTATGTATAAAAGAAGCGGGCAAAATCACCCAAGATGCGATTGATGAAATCCGTGAAGCAGTCGATTTCTGCCGTTATTATGCCGACCAAGCTGAACAAATCACTCAAGATGATAGATTGACTGCACGAGGTGTTGTTTTGTGTATCAGTCCGTGGAACTTCCCGTTAGCAATTTTCTTGGGTCAGGTTGTTGCAGCATTAGTGACTGGGAATACCGTAATAGCGAAACCGGCTGAACAAACCAGCCTAATAGCTTTATTTGCACTTGATTTGATGCGCTCGGTCGGTTTACCAGAAGATGCTTGTGAGTTGATAATTGCGCCAGGTAAAGATGTTGGAGATGTTTTGTTACCTGATGAACGTATCCAAGCAGTAATGTTTACAGGCTCAACGCAAACCGGTACCTTAATTTCGCAAATGCTTGCACAACGCGGGACTGAGCAAGTCCCACTGATTGCTGAAACGGGCGGACAAAACTGTATGATTGTCGACTCTACGGCCTTACCAGAACAAGTTGTTGATGATGTCATTACGTCAGGTATGCAAAGCGCAGGACAACGATGTTCAGCACTTCGCGTGCTATTTGTGCAAGAGGAAATTGCGGATCAAGTCATCACCATGATCAAGGGGGCAATGGCAGAACTACACGTTGGGGACCCTGCTGATTTGGCGACAGATGTCGGCCCTGTCATTGACCCTAAGGCTCTGCAAGCACTTACTAATCATGCTGATTATATGGATCAGAAAATTGCAGCAGGAAGCGCTAAGTGTCATTACGAATTACCCTTGTCAGACTCATTGAATGGCCACTTCTTTGCGCCTCGTTTGTATGAGATTGATGATATTTCATTGCTGGAAAAAGAGGTATTTGGTCCTTGTGTGCATGTCATCCGCTTTGCGGGTAAAAACATTCACAAAGTAATTGAGCAGGTCAACGCAACAGGCTTTGGTTTAACAATGGGGATCCATACGCGTATTGAAGAACGTGCAGCTGAACTTGCTGAGTTATCCCGCGCGGGTAATATTTATATCAACCGCAATATGATTGGTGCAGTGGTTGGGGTACAACCTTTTGGTGGACGTGGATTATCTGGTACTGGGCCAAAAGCCGGTGGACCTAATTATTTACCACGTTTGTTAAAAGAAAAAGCAACGCCAAAACCCACTAAAAATGTGTCAATAGTTGAGCCTGATAAAGCATTAAACTCTACTGGTGATGCGATCACTGAAGCGCATATTATGATGACAGGTGCAAAGTCTGTAGAGCAACAATGGCGTTTAACCAATTTAAACGACCGTATTTCTGTTGTGCGTCAGTTATTAGCTAAAATTGCGACAGTAGATAGTGTGGATGAGTTTGCAGATGACTTAAACCAAACATTAGCAGTATGCCGTGACCAGTTAATTCAAATTGAAAAACGCTTAGCTAAGCCGATTGCTTTACCAGGACCGACAGGTGAGCAGAACACGCTGCAATATGAGCCACGTGGAGTGTTGTTGTGCTTTGGTGATAAAGATGTAAGCTTTGAATATTGGGCGCTATCTATAGTCACTGCGTTAGCGACAGGTAACATCGTTATTTCAGTGGTATCTGATGTGTTCTATTCTGAAGCGTTAGAGTTTAAAGCGAAGCTGATGGCAACGGGCACAGATGGTAATGTCTTGCAGGTTGCTAAGTTACATCACGTTAATGCCTTTTTGCTGGATGAAAAATTAGCCGGTGTCGTCGTCGATAGTCACACTGACCGTAGCGCGTATATCACAGCAATGCTGGCGCAGCGAGAAGGTGCGATTTTACCCGTGATAACCGCTGAATATAATGATAATCTAATTCAAAGATTGGTAACTGAAAAAACCATAAGCATTGATACAACAGCATCGGGTGGTAATACTTCACTGATGACGTTGGTGGATGACGATTAAGCGTCATCCCAATGTGGTTTCACGGAGGCAAATTTGCCACACAACACTCCACAGATGGACGCGACTCTAACCAGTAGTGAATTAGACACGTGGGAAGTTGAGCTTAAACTTATTGCTCAACACAACCCGATTACCGCATTTCAACAATTCGTGCTGCCCCGTTTTGAGGGCAGTTATGAGTTGCGTCAAGCAACCCTAAAAAATCAATATTTTGATACCCCTGAACAGCTTTTAAGGCAACATAAAATGGGCCTGCGTGTGCGTTCAAGTAATGACAAGCACGAACAAACCTTGAAGCAAAAAGGTAAGGTCATGGGCGGGCTTCATCAACGTCCAGAATACAATGTGAATATTGCGAGTGCGAATGTCGATATTCGCTTATTCCCTGATGATATCTGGCCCAGTGAGTTTGTCTTAAAAGACATTCAAGATAGTTTAAAACCCTTATTTACCACGCATTTTCATCGCACCACTTACCTTTTAGATGACAATGAGGGAAATGTGTTTGAGGTCGTGTTTGATATCGGTGATGTGGCAACGGATAAAGAACAACGGCCCATTAATGAAATCGAATTAGAACTAAAGAAAGGGCATCCTTCGGCTTTATTTGCATTGGCGTTAGAGCTTGCAGAGCATTGTGATGTGCGCGTAAATGATTTGACTAAAGCGGCCTTCGGGTATGCCTTAGCAAATGGTAAAACGATTAAAACGAAAGCATTACCTTACATTTTGCCATTACATCGACGCACCTCTACCGAGGATGCTTTTTTAGCAGCTACGCAATCGGCTTTGCAGCACTGGCAGTACCATCAGTCGGTATATATGGAGACGTTTAAACTAGCTGCACTGACTGAAATGGTCAAAGCAATACGGTTGTTATTGCAGGCATTTTCTTTGTATTTACCGGTATTACAATGTGCAGAGTTATTACAATTACACAAAGCGCTCATCAGCTTTGCACAAAAATGGGATTGGCAGAACGAGATCCAAGCGATCCGATACTTGCGTTCGCGTAAAGGACCATTCAATAAACGCCTGACGCGTGACCAGACGTTGATGAGTTATTTACAAGGGCGCAAAGAAGGGATGCTGAACATGCAGGCGCCTACCGAGCTAATTTTCTCTACTGAATCCTCCCAAATCCAACTAAAAACCGCAGCATTAATGTTTACTAAGCCATGGCGCGACGTGGCTAAAGCTTATGATGCTAGGGTATTAGAGCATGCCCATGGCTGGCTTTCGCAAGGTTGGCAAACGGTTTTACAGGCTTTACCTGGTAAACGTTTATCCGTTACACAATACTTATCAGCAGAACCTGTGTTGCGTCAGGTTCTACGCAATGGGTACATGTTAGCTGGTTTATTTGATGAAGAACGTGAGGGTTTTCGCGCTCCTTGGATCGATCTTGCGTTAGGGTTAGAAGAGCTCAATGCCTTAGTTTTATTAGAAGAAGTCTTAGCTGAAACAGATTTTGACGATAAACACGAACTACAAAAGTGGACACAGGATAAAATTTTGGCGTTGTTGCATGTAATGGAAATGACTAGAACAGTTGCGGTAGGCGCAGATACCTATTGGTAAAAAATGATTTTAAGGTCGAAAAATGGAAAGACGAACGGTTCTAAAATTAATGGCCTTGGCCTCTTCAAGTCTCTTTGTTCCAGATGTTTTTAGTCAAAAGAAGGTAAAGGTTGTCGTTGTTGGTGCTGGTATTATAGGTGCGTCAGCGGCTTATTATTTAGCAAGAGCAGGTGCTGACGTTACTATTATTGACCAACAAGCACCAGCCACTCATGCGACCAAAGGAACATTTGCATGGTTGAATGCGACTTGGGCAAAACAACCGCAAAGCTATCATCATTTTAATCAAATTAGTCTTCAACTCTGGCGTGATTTAGCTCCTACTCTTGGTATACCTGTAGTTTGGAATGGCTCTATAGAATGGTTTTCTAGTAGTGAAAGAACCACCAAACTGAGTCAACAAATATCTGAGCAAAAATTATGGGGAGAGGATGCTATGATGCTCGATGCCACTGCTATGCGTCATAAAGAGCCTATGCTTGAAATAGCAGATGATGTTGTTGCTGCATTTTCAGGTAATGACGGTGCGTTGGATCCGATTCTTGCAACTAATCGCTTTTTACACGCGGCGAAATTTTTGGGCGCTAAACTCAGATTTCCTTGTCGTGCTATGGCGACTAAGACCGAGCAAGGCAAAGCCTTAGGTCTGGAAACCGATACAGGGTTTATTGCTGCAGACCATATCGTAGTATGTGCAGGTGCAGATAGCGGCTCTATTGAACAACTCAGTGGTATGGATATTCCGCAGAGAACAACGCCCGGTGTTATCGCGCAAACGGAACCTTTACCACAAATAATTCGAGGGATTATTGCTGCTCCCGGAGTGCATATGCATCAACGACATGATGGCAGGGTTATTTTAGGTGAACAAGCAGGACCTCCGGCAGGGACTGCGCATAAATTACGTTTGCAAGGACGCCCTAATGTGTTTCCAAATTCAACAATAGCGCAGCAACATGGTCAACGTTTACTTCAAGACGCGAGTAAATTTTTCCCTAAACTACAGCAAGCTAGAATAGAAGATACTTATATTGGCTGGCGTCCACTCCCATTAGATGGTCATCCTGTAATTGGACCATCGAGTAACATTGCAAATGTCTATTTGGCGATTAGTCATAGTGGTATTTCGCTAGCACCCTTAATAGCAAAGTTGCTAACGCAAGAAATATTGCAGGGTGAACAATTTGCAAACTTAGAAAATTATAGAGCGGATAGAGATTTTACTCGGGTGGTTAGATACTAACTATCATGTATAATTTTTTGGGTGAAAGATTTACGTAGATAAAAACCTCTAGGCCTAGTCTGAATAGTCTCCCCTTCTTGCCCTATCGCATCTGTCAATACTGAACCATCTGCCGCTTTAGGACGAATATGCAAGGCTTGTCCCATCTTCGCTGTAATCGTATTTATTTTACCAAGACTGATACACTCGGTTAACTCTTCCCAATCTTGTTTTAACACGGCATCTTCTTTAGCATTGGGGATCCATAATACCGGCATACCGACCATACGTTGTGCCGGTGGAATCGCTCTATCACCTAATACAGGAATGAATAATACCTTGCTGAGTTTATTGCGTACGGAGCTATTTTCCCAGGTAGAACCTAATTTGACCTGCGTATGGGCAAAACATACATAAGTGGTTTCGAGTACTTTACCATAACTATCAATAGGGATAGTTTTAAGCTCAATACCTAATTCAGGAAAGTCTTGTTGTGGTTTTGAGCCAGCACTTGCACCTAACCATAATTCGATTAATTGACCCGTAAAACCTTTGTGCCGCTTAAAGTTCTCTGGTACCACGATATTTGCTGAAGCGCCTAGTTCGCCGAGTGTCAAGCCTGCAATGGCTTCTGCACGTTGCAGTAGCTCTTTGGCATTATTAGGCGGTGAATGAGGAATACGCATAAATATATTTTAAATCACTTTCTGCTATGCAAAGAATCGCGTTTATGGAAGAATGACAGTATATGAAAAATTACACCGAATTGGTATTCCAGTGATAGATACGGAAGGATTCCGTGCCAATGTCGGTATTATTATCTGCAACAAACAAGGACAAGTCATGTGGGCCAAACGTTATGGCCAACATTCTTGGCAATTCCCACAGGGTGGAATTGATGAGGGAGAAAGTCCAGAGCAGGCAATGTATCGAGAATTGCACGAAGAGGTTGGTCTACAACCCAAAGATGTGGAACTTTTAGGAGTTACACGAAATTGGATACGCTATAAATTACCCAAGCGGTTTATTCGTCCTGGACCTGAGCCTGTTTGTATCGGGCAGAAGCAAAAATGGTTTTTGCTAAAACTCAAATGTCCAGAGTCTGAAGTGGATGTATTGCAATCTTCCCACCCTGAGTTCGATGGCTGGCGCTGGGTGAGCTATTGGTATCCTATCCGCAACGTTGTGAACTTTAAACGTGAAGTTTATCGTCGTGCGTTAAAAGAATTACTTCCACTATTAAATGCAATGACAAGACAACATACAGGTCAAAAACGTTATCGTCCGAGGCGCAAAAAACGACATCAGGGATAAATAATAGTGAATATGCTGACAACGTTGAAAAGGATCGTCCAAGAACTAAACCGTATCCCAGGTTTAGATCCGGCTATTCAGCGTTTGGTCTTCTTAGTCAAAGAAGCGATGCGAGTCGACTCCTGTTCCCTGTACCTGGCTGATTATCAACATAAGCATTTCGTATTAAGAGCAACCGATGGTTTGGCACGAACTGCGATTGGCCAAGTCAAAATTGGTTTTTCTGAGGGACTGATCGGCCTGGTGGGTCAGCGTGAAGAACCTCTTAATATTGAGAATGCTCACGAACATCCTCGTTTTAAACATTTCTCTGAAGTCCAAGAAGAAAATTACAACGCCTTTTTAGGTACCCCCATTATTTATCAAAGAAAAGTCTTGGGTGTACTAACTATGCAGCACCAAGAACGACGTCGTTTTTCAGAAGATGAGGAAGCTTTTCTGGTGACATTAGCGACTCAGATAGCGTTAGAAATTGCCAACGCGGATATGTTAGGCGAGCTGATATTATCTGAAAGCAATGCTTTGCCATCAGGGACGCAAGACATTTCTGGTGTGGCAGGTTCAACGGGGTTGGCCTTAGGCGCTGGGTTTGTTTATCAAAAGAGCATTACTTTAGACCAAATTGTCAATCGCAAATCGAGTGACACTCGCACATCGATTCAGCTTTATCGCGATGCAGTCAGTGCGACTCGAACTGAAGTCAATATGCTTTCTTCTGGTCTGGATGATAGCTTGCCGGATGACGTCAAAGGTATTTTTGTTTTATATGATCAGTTATTAGACGCTAATAGCTTAGGTCGAGAAGTCGAAGCACAAATTAGAGACGGTTGGGATGCGCCTACAGCTCTGAAAATAGTCATTAATGATTACGCGGGTCGCTTTAGAGCAATGGAAGACCCGTATATGCAGGAACGTGCGGTGGATATCATTGATTTATCCAATCGAATTTTAGCTAACATCATTAAAACGGCAAAGCCTGATGTCGATTTACCTACATATCCTTTTATTCTTGTCGCAGAGGAAATTTCTGCGCCAATGTTGGCAGAAATGCCCACTGAATATCTACAAGGAGTAATCGCGATCCGCGGATCGCAAAATTCACACGCAGCTATCCTAGCTAGAGCAATGGGGCTACCTGCCATCATGGGAGTGAATTCGATATTACCCGCCATCTTACAGGATAAATTATTATTTATTGATGGTTATGCAGGGACAATTACGGTGTCTCCAGGAGCAGCACAAGAAGCTCAGTTCCAAGCTCTGATTGCCGAAGAAGCTGAGCTGTTTGATAAAATGGAAGCTCAAGCTGACTTACCTACTATTACCAAAGATCAACATGCTGTTGAATTGATGATTAACGCTGGGTTATCAGTAGATATTGACCTACAAGATAAACCCAACATAACAGGGGTTGGACTCTTTAGAACTGAAATTCCTTTTATGTTGCGCGAAGGTTTCCCATCTGAACAAGAGCAGTTCACGTTATATCGAGAAATATTACAAGCGCATCCGGACAAAGAAATCACCATGCGGACACTTGATGTCGGCGGTGATAAGCCGTTGCCATATTTTCCGATAGTCGAAGATAATCCGTTTTTAGGTTGGCGCGGGATCCGTATGACCTTAGATCAGCCGGAAATTTTCCTAGTACAGGCTAGAGCGATGATTCGGGCAAGTGAGGATTTGACTAACTTACATATTTTATTACCTATGATCACAACCGTAAGTGAAGTCAAAGAAGCGAAACGCTTATTACAACAAGCTTTTTTTGAGGTAAAAGATGAGTCTACCGCGAATCGCTCAACGTTAATGATGCCAAAAATTGGGATTATGATTGAGGTGCCGGCTGCAGCACATCAGATCCCGCATCTTGCTGTAGAAGTAGATTTCTTTTCGGTTGGGACAAATGATTTAACTCAGTATTTGTTAGCTGTAGATCGCAATAACCCAAAAGTTTCTACGTTATATAATAGTTTTCATCCTGCCGTATTAGCGGTATTACAAGATATCGCCGATAAAGCCAAACTAATGCAGACTCCGATAACGGTTTGTGGTGAAATGGCAGGGGATCCCGCTGGTGCGATTTTACTGATGGCGATGGGCTATGAGAAGCTCAGTATGAGTGCGTATAACATCCGTAAAATTAATTGGGTGTTACGTAGTATTCAATTGTATTCGGCTCAGCATGTGTTGAGTGAAGTGATCAATATGCCTGATGCGCAGCAGATTAAGACGCGTATTGATTTGTATTTAGAAGAACATCAGCTTGGTGGTCTTGTCCGAGCTGGAGCGTAGTATTTTGTCAGAATTATTTAGTGTAGGTACTTTAGCACCTGAATGGTTTATCTTTTTTATTTGTTTAGCCTTAGGTGCTGTTATTGGCATTTTAGCTGGGATGTTAGGCATTGGTGGCGGCTTAGTGGCTGTACCGGTGCTAACGTATTTGTTAAGTGATGTGCTCGGCATATCCCCATTTAGTGCCATTACGATTGCCATTGCAACCTCACTCTCAACGATCATTTTAACAGGACTATCTTCCTCAAGAGCACATTTTAAACTGGGTAATTTACAACGCGACATTATCCTTTTTTGCGGGATCGGCATTGCGTTGGGCGCTACATTAGGTGCACAAACAGCTAGTGTTATGGATGGTCGTTTGCTCAAAGGTATTTTTGCGGGCTTAGTGATTTTAGTCGCTTTGCAAATGATGTTTGGGAAAAAGAAAGCATCAGAGCTGACCTACAATGCTTTTATCTTGGTATTCGCAGGCTTAATCACCGGTTTTATTTCAGCATTGATGGGGATCGGTGGCGGTGCTATTTTAGTCCCAATTCTCGTGTTGTTTAATGTTGATATTCGCAAAGCAATTGGTTGTGCGGCATTTAGTGGTTTGGTGATCGCCGTTTTTGGTACAGCCAATTACGTGTATACCGGTTGGTCTTTGCCTGAATTACCCCCTTATTCCTTGGGTTACGTATATTTACCTGCTGCGCTTGGCATCGTCGCAACGTCTGTGTTTACTGCACCATATGGTGCAAAATTTGGTCAAAATCTTGATACCGCAAAACTGAAAAAAGTGTTCGCGGTATTACTCGTTATTGTCAGTATAAGAATGTTAATAGGGCTGTCAGAATAAATGGAAGAAACACTTGTAGCATCAACACATTGGGTTTTTAGTGGGATCGATCCCGTTTTGGTCAATATCGGCCCTTTGGCTGTACGCTGGTACGGTCTTATGTATTTAGTCGGTTTTGTCGCCGCATATTATCTGGCTAAATCCCGTTTAGCTCGGACGGGATGGACTGAAGATGATTTAAGTGATCTCTTGTTTTGGGGCTTTATGGGCGTCATTTTAGGTGGGCGTATTGGCTACGTTCTGTTCTATCAGTTCTCCTATTTTTTGAGTGATCCTTTATACCTATTTAAAATCTGGGAAGGGGGGATGTCCTTCCATGGTGGTTTATTAGGGGTACTGACTGCAATTTTCTTTTTTGCCAAAAAGAAACAAAGCACGTTTCTGGAGGTTGGCGATTTTGTCGCACCTTTAGTGCCCATTGGTTTAGGTGCGGGACGAATCGGTAACTTTTTAAATGCTGAATTATGGGGACGTACAACCGATGTTCCGTGGGGCATTATTTTCCCAGCTGCAGGTAATATTGCTCGCCACCCCTCCCAGCTTTACCAATTTGCGCTAGAAGGAGTTGTGTTGTTTACGATTGTCTGGTTGTACTCTAAACAACCTAGAGGTACCGGCGCAGTAGGTGGTATGTTTTTATTGTGCTATGGCGTATTTCGTTTTATTGTTGAATTTTTCCGTGAACCAGATGCGCACTTGGGTTTATATGCAACGGGGCTTTCGCAAGGCCAGTACCTCAGTGTACCAATGGTGCTACTGGGTGCATATTTGATTTATCGTGCGCAGAAAACGATAAAACACTGAGCAAAAAGTATATTGAGTTTGAGAGATCATAAGTTACGCGCTTGGCTCAAACACTTACACATAATAAAAATATTAAACGGAGTGCTGTTATGTCTGCACCAACGCAAAACTTAAGTCAGTATGAAGATCTTTGCCAACGCATCATTGATGAAGGTGAATGGGTTCACAATGAACGAACTGGAAAACGCTGTCTCACTTTGATCAATGCTGATTTGGAGTATAACGTTGAAGCCAATGAATTTCCTTTGGTCACTACTCGTAAAAGTTATTTCAAAGCAGCGATTGCTGAATTGTTAGGATATTTACGAGGCTATGACAACGCCGCCGATTTTCGTGCCATTGGCTGTAATACTTGGAATGCCAATGCAAACGAAAATGCCGCATGGTTGAATAATCCTCATCGTAAAGGTGAAGACGATATGGGGCGTGTGTATGGTGTGCAAGGACGTCGTTGGCAAAAACCAGATGGTTCAACTCTAGATCAGTTGCGTAAAATTGTTGATGATCTGAAAAACGGCGTCGATGACCGTGGTGAAATTCTGACATTTTATAACCCAGGTGAATTTGAGATGGGGTGTTTGCGTCCTTGTATGCACACGCATCATTTTTCTGTGCTCGGGGGAAAACTGTACTTAAATAGTTTTCAACGTAGTGCTGACATCCCGTTAGGAATAAACTTCAATCAGGTTCAAGTGTTTACTTTACTGGCTTTGATGGCGCAGATCACAGGCCACAAACCAGGCAAGGCATACCATAAAATAGTCAACGCACATATTTATGAAGATCAGTTGGAACTGATGCGTGATGTTCAATTAAAACGGGAACCCTTCCCAGCGCCGAAGCTACATATAAATCCAGATATCAAATCTCTAGAAGATGTCGAGACCTGGGTTACACGAGATGATTTCTCCATAGAAGGGTACGAATGTCATCCACCAATAGCCTATCCATTCGCCGTATAAAAAAAGAGAAGCGGGGTGCTCCTCGCTTCTCTTCTGTAACACTGATAAGTCTTGGTCCCAAGCTAACTTGCAACCAGCCTAGTTTTATTTATAGCTTGGCAACTAATGCTTTGATTTCTGCCTTAGCCGTTGCAATAGGTGTTTCAGCATCACCCATCGCAAGTCCTTCTGCATAGATGAAATCTATTTGTTGGATACCCAAGAAATTAAAGAAAGTCGTCAAATACGGCGTTAAGGTGTCCTTATCAGTGCCTTTATACATACCACCAGATGCAACTAATATCACAACACGCTTATCTTTTAATAAGCCTTCTGGACCATTTTCTGTGTAGCGGAATGTCACACCAGCTCGAGCAACATGGTCAACCCATGCTTTGAAGTGTGAAGGCGCGCCGAAATTATACATGGGCATGCCGACCACGATAGTATCTGCAGCTTGCACTTCAGCGATTAAAGTATCAGACAATGCCGCTAAATCTTTTTGTTCCGGTGAGCGCTTATCTGCACTCGTCATCCATGCGCCTAATTCAGCACCAGTTAAATGCGGCATCGTTTCAGGAGATAGCTGACGCTGGACAATTGTATCTTGGCCTGTAAGGTTTTCAGTAAATGCGCGAGTCAAAGTAGACGAATTACCGTTCTCACCTTGCAGTGAAGCATTAACGATTAAAAATGAGCTCATAAATATTTCCTCTAAAGAATGTATGTCACTATTACAAAATAGTGAGAATATATTGTTAAATTTGCGATGGATGTTCTGAATGTTTAGCTTATTATAAGAGGATAAAACTTTAACAATCAATGAAACCATTTACTGTTAGGAGATGACATGGCACATAAACTTTCTGCAAAAGGACATGATATCGGAGGCTTAGTGGTAAAACGCATCTTACCTAATCCAGCACAAAAAATGGTCGGTCCTTTTATATTTTTTGATCATATGGGGCCCGGAAATTTCCCTAAAGGGGAAGGCATTAATGTGCGTCCACATCCGCATATCGGTTTGTCTACGTTGACGTATTTATTCAAAGGTGCCATTGCGCATCGAGATTCACTCGGTAACTACTGTGAAATTTTTCCTGGAGATGCTAATTGGATGACCGCCGGTAAAGGGATTGTCCATTCAGAGCGTGAGTCATTAGAAGTGCGTCAGTCAGAACATGAAATTGATGGCTTACAATGTTGGATAGCTTTGCCTCCTGAGAAAGTCGAGATGGAGCCCGCTTTTGCGCATGTGAAAAAAGCGGAATTACCACATCGTATTCACGAGGGAGTTATGCAAAGACTGATTGTTGGTGATGCTTATGGTATGTCAGCACCAGTTAAAACTCACTCTCCTATGTTTTATGTGGATACTGTTGCGCAATCTGGATCCGACATCCCTGTTCCTCATCCAGAGATGGAGACTGGGGTATATATCATTGAGGGAGAAATTGAAATTGCAGGGACTGTTTTTCATGCTCACGATTTTGTCATATTGGACAGTGTCGATGAGACTATTAAGGTGTTGAGTCATGCCCGCTTTGTTATTTTAGGTGGCGAAACGTTTGCCCAGAAACCTATCTTAGAGTGGAACTTTGTCGCATACAACAAAGAACGTTTACAACAAGCACGCCAAGATTGGCGAGACGGGAAATTCCCTAAAATACCTGGAGATGATTTAGAGTTTATCCCATATTAAATTAAGTGCGCCCTTCGAGGCGCATAATATCCGCTTTTATCGTATATAAAAAAAGTAGACTGGGAATAACCATGACGGCTGTGAGCACAAAAAATAATGCCCAGTTACCCTCTAACCCATCGACAATAAAGCCACTGGATGATGCTAGCAAAGTCCGTCCAAATACACCTAAAGAGGCCATCAGTGCGTATTGTGCAGCACTGAAGGCTTGATTGCATAGTAACGATATAAATGCGACTAATGCTACAGAACTCCAAGCCGCCGTAAAGCCATCAATAAAGACCGTCGCGGCAAATAAAGCTTTATTAGGGCCCACTAACGCCATAGCGGAAAACATGACATTACTGGCTGCCATAGCAATGCCTCCAATCATTAACCCACGATAAATACCATAGCGCATATTTACCAGCCCACCAATGACTGCAAAAACGATAGTAACCCACCAGTTGAGCAGTTTTGAATACGTCCCTATGTCGCTATTGGAAAACCCGATTTCCTTGTAGAATACAATCGACATTCGCCCTAAAAAAGCTTCACCAATTTTGAACAAAAAGATAAATAACAAAATACTTAACGCTAGACGAACGCCATTGCGTTGAAAAAATTCTTTAAATGGCTCAACCAAGGTAACCGCTAACCACGCACCGATATGGGCACCTAATGTGGGAGTTGTAGACAAGTGTTGAAGATAGCGGGCTTTGGCTTCGGCTTGAAACGCTTCACGTTGGGTAATGGGTTCATCAATCCAAAACACGGTGGTGGCTAATAATGCCATGATGCCGGCCATAATAAAGTAAATATCAGGCCAGCTAAGTCCGGCTTGCCCAATCAAAAAGAAAGGAATAGCACCTAAACCACCATAGCCGGTCCACCAGCCAGCAGTAGCCATTGCAGATGCGCCAGATAAGGCTGATTTTTCATGTGCTTGAATACTATCAATACGGAAGGCATCAATTGCGATGTCTTGGGTAGCTGAAGCAATGGCAATACCAAGCCCAATAGCCGCTACCCAAAATAACTGTTCAGGCATCTGGACTAAGCCCATTGCACAGGTGCACGTGATAATGCACAGTTGGGTAATTAAGATCCATCCCCGGCGCTGCCCCAATGAACTTAATTTGATCCGATCTAATAAAGGCGACCATAAAAAATTAATAGAATAGGCTGCGAAGATTGCGCCAAACAAGCCGATTGATCCGCGGCTAAGCCCTTCCTCTTTGAGCCAGGCACTCATTGCAGAACCAATCAACACCCAAGGAAAGCCGCTCGCCATGCCCAAACAAAAAATAGCTAACAAGCGTTTGTCACGATAAGTTCGCAGGTTATCTAGTATGGATATATACAAAGGTAGGTACCAAGTGGGCTAAAAAGTAACGATAATAACTAGAAACAGACGATTAATAAACCCACTTACCGATAGTTCTAACGCTAATATAATCGCAGGGGCAAAGTATTCCTATAATTATATGATGTAGTCATCCGTTTTGTACCAGTTCAATTGTTCATGCAGGTTAACTACTGTACCTACAATAATTAAAGCAGGTGGTTTAATTTCTGCGGCGAGTACTTTTGCTGCAATCGTCGTCAGATCACCGATTACAACTCTTTGGTGCGGTAGTGTGGCAGACGCGACGACTGCAACAGGCATATCTGCTGGCATACCGTGGGCAATTAATTCGCGCGAAATGATATTTAGCCCGGTCATACCCATATAAAAAACAACCGTTTGTTGCTTATTAACTAAGGCGGGCCAATTTAAATCGATGGTATCGTCCCGCAGATGTCCCGTTGCAAACACAACGGATTGCGCATGGTCACGATGCGTCAAAGGAATACCAGCATAAGATGCTGCGCCTGATGCTGCGGTAACTGCAGGTACCACTTGAAATGAAATGTTTTGTTCGACTAAGGTTTCAAGCTCCTCACCACCACGGCCAAAAATGAAAGGGTCTCCGCCTTTTAAACGTACTACACGATTACCCGCTTTCGCCTGGTCTACGAGCAGCTGGTTGATTTCGTTTTGTGGAATGGTGTGTTTCGATTTAGCTTTACCGACGTAGATTTTTTCTGCATCACGACGCACTAATTCTACGATTTCAGGTGAAACCAAACGGTCAAAAACCACGACATCGGCTTTTTGCATAAGGCGCAATGCGCGGAATGTTAGTAAATCAGGATCGCCTGGGCCTGCACCCACAAGGTAGACTTCACCTTCTTGTTTTTGGTTTTGTGCAAAAGCATCTAAAGAAGCTAAGAAAGCCGTTTCTGCTTTTTCTTTATTCCCTTGTAAGACATCTTCTGCAATATTACCATCAAAAAAGGACTCCCAAAAATAACGGCGTTGGGTGACATTGTTTAATTTGTCTTTGACATTATCTCGAAACTTTTGGCTGAATTCGCCAAGTAATTTAGTTTTAACAGGGATGACACTTTCTAGTTTTTGTCGTAAGTAACGCAACAAAACAGGTGCCACACCACCACTTGCCATGGCAATAATAACAGGAGAGCGATCAACGATGGATGGCGTAATAAATTCGCACAAAGGGGTGTTATCAACGACATTGACTAAGATGTTTTGTGACGTTGCTAACTGATGAATATGGGCATTGACTGCGGGGTCGTCGGTAGCCACAAAAATGAGATTATGTGAAAAAATGTCGGAATCTTGGAATTTACGTTCGTGCAAAGTTAGATCATGTTGTTGCACTAAGTTGTGAACGGTATCACAGGCCCAAGGCGACACAATGGTCACTTGGGCTGGTGTTTTTAGGATGAGTTCGAGTTTACGAGCACCGACTTCGCCGGCACCTACAACTAGAACAGATAAATTCTCAGCTTTGAGAAAAACTGGAAAATATTTCATCCTAGTGCCTATTAGTCTTGTCTAGGTTTGCGTTTGCCATTACCACCACCGCGGTGCTCTTTTTTAGGACTACGCTTGTCACCACGCTCACCTTTAAAAGGACCATCACGGCGTGCAGGTGGCTTATCAGACCATTCGCGAATCGCTAAACGTTGTCCCGCAACACGTGTACCTTGTAGTTTTTCACGTGTTTCTGCTGGTAAACCTTTCGGTAAATCAACTGTGGCGTAGTTATCGTAAATTTCGATAGCACCAATATTTTTCGAGCTGATATCCGCTTCATTAGCAATTGCACCTACGATATTACCTGGCTTCACTTTATGTGCATGACCAACATCAATACGGAAGCGTTGCATACCTGCTTCAGGTGCAGATGTACGTTCACGTGGTTTTCGCTCACGTCCATCACGACCGCCGCGTTCTCTACCACCGCGCTCACGACCACCTCGGTCCCCACGATCATTGCGTTCACGACGTTCAGGCATCGCATTAAGGTCGGGACGATCGCCTTCTTTCAGGATCAATGGTTCATCCCCTTGAGCCATTTTAGCTAGGGCGGCCATCAATGCTTCTGGTGATGCTTCAGTTTCCGTTTGAATAGTTTCTATTATCGGTAATAATTGCTCTAGAGAATCATCGTTAAGTGCTTCAACCACTGATTCTTTGAAACGTACTAAACGAGATTCATTTAACTGAGAAATACTTGGGATATCCATTTTCTCAATGGTTTGTTTTGTGGTTTTCTCAATTTGGAACAACAATCGTTTTTCACGATGAGAAATAAATAAGATTGCATCACCTTGACGGCCAGCTCGACCAGTACGGCCAATGCGGTGCACGTAAGATTCTGTATCATATGGAATATCGAAGTTGATAACGTGACTGACACGCTCAACATCTAGACCACGAGCAACAACATCCGTTGCCACTAGAATATCAATGCTGCCACGCTTCAAACGCTCAACCGTTCTTTCACGTGCATTCTGCGGAATATCACCATTTAATGGCTCAACATCAAACCCACGGGCAGACAGTTTTTCAGCTAGTTCAATTGTCGCGGTTTTGGTTCTTACGAAGATGATAACACCGTCGAAGTTCTCGACTTCCATGATACGTGTTAATGCTTCAAGCTTATGATGGCCTGCAATTTGGCAGTAACGCTGACGAATAGTCGTCGCAGTAGAAACTTTGGAAGCAATTTTTATGTGCTTCGGATCTTTCAAGTAGTTCTGTGTGATCTTCTTGATTGGACCAGGCATTGTTGCTGAGAATAAGGCCGTTTGGCGTTCAGCTGGTGCATGTGAAAGAATATGTTCTACATCGTCAATGAAACCCATACGCAACATTTCATCGGCTTCATCTAACACTAAAAAGCGCAGACGGTCTAATTTTAATGTTTTACGCTTAATGTGGTCGATAACGCGACCTGGCGTACCCACTACAACTTGTACGCCGCGCTTAAGCTGGCGAATCTGGTTGTCATATGATTGACCACCGTAAATAGGTAATACACGGATTTTCTTCGAGAAACTTGCATACACTTGAAAAGCTTCAGCAACCTGAATCGCTAATTCACGAGTCGGTGCAAGAACGAGCAATTGTGGATAGTTTTCTTCAACATCAATGTTGGCTAGCATAGGTAACGCGAACGCTGCAGTTTTACCGGTACCCGTCTGGGCTTGTCCAAGTAAATCATGACCTTCTAGAATAAGAGGAATACTTTCCGCTTGGATGGGTGATGGTTTTTCGTATCCTACTTTGTCTAAAGCTTGTAATATTTCTGAAGGTAGATTGAGGTCTTTAAATGTCAAATCGACGGTGTCGGTCATGCAGAGTCCTGGTTGGTATAGAGCGTTGCACGAATCTAAGCGTGCGGAAAAATCAAATCGCATTATGCGTTATATTTAATTATACGCTGAAATCAGCTGAGAATCTAATTAAGAATAAATTAATATGTTTTTTTGATCCAAAAAACCGATAGGATAATCCCTTTTGACTGGATTTAGATGCTAGTGGAACCGTCTTGGTAAACAAGAAAAATTTACTGAAGACGAAACCCGGAAGAGTGTTTAATATAAATCCTCAAACTGAAGACGCTATTTTTATCATTGATGAGTCATAGCAAGTTAAGGCGAATTTTGTTCGTTTCGAGAGAAACTTGCTATAGCAATTAACGCTTAAAAAGTATACAGTTTGAGGTGTGATTGTTTTTAATTTTTTTTAGTCAAAACATAAGAAGTAGATATAATGGATTATCTGGTTGCAGATTATAGTAACAAAGTACACGCTGAAGCAATTTTAGTATTGATGGATGTATATTCACGCGACCATATGGGCGGTGGGAAACCGTTATCACAAAAAGCAAAACAGTTCTTAATAGGTGAAATGGCTGTCCGTTCTTATGCATTTTCTATTTTAGCTTTCTCTGACGATATTCCAGTTGGTTTAGTCAATTGTTTTGAAAGTTTTTCTACCTTTGCATGTGCGCCACTTGTTAACGTTCACGATATGGTCGTTCATCCTAATTATCGTGGTCAGGGTATTGGTTTGCATTTGTTAGAGAACGTTGTTGAGGTGGCACAGTCGATAGGGGCTTGTAAAATTACACTTGAGGTCCTTCAAGGTAATGAAGTTGCTAAGAATTTGTATCGTAAAATAGGTTTTTCTTGTTATGAGCTGGACCCTAAGGTAGGTTCTGCAGAGTTTTGGGAAAAGAAGATAGATCTAGTATAAAAAAGGCATAACATTGTGTGTTATGCCTTTTTCTATTCAGCAATGATTCAAATTAGAGGTAATTAGGCCGCTGGAGGAATCAAGCCTTGGTTGATTGCATTTAAATCAGCTACAGTTAGGGTGCCAGCTGCTCTTTTCAAATTGACTACCGCTGTAATAAAGTCATAACGAGCATTCGACAAGTTTTTGCGGGCGTTGAATAAATTACGCGTACTGTTTAGTACATCAACAATTGTGCGGGTACCCACATCAAAGCCCGCTTCAGTTGCACGTAAAGCTGATTCAGCAGACACAACTGCTTGTTCAAAAGCACGGATTGTAGAGATATTTGCTTTTATATTATTAAAACCATTGCGCACTTGTAATACGGTTGAGCGGTAAGTCTGTTCCAAGGTCTCACTCTCTGCAACAAAACGAGAACGTGCTTGCTCACTTCCTGCTGTAGTAGCAAAACCTGAGAAGATAGGCACGTTTAGGGTAATTCCTAAACTAGACGAATTAGTGCGAGCTAGGTCGATATCGTTGGTTGTCAGATCTGAGCCAGATAAAGAGCCTGATAAATCTAATGTCGGTAAATGACGCGCATCGGCACCGCTAACATCCTGTTTAGCAATATCCACAGCAAAGCGGGCAGCTTGTAAATCTAGATTGCTTTGTTCAGCTAGCTTGAGCCATTCATCTACAGAATTTGGAGCGGGTGCGGTAGGAGAAAACGATTCCGTATTTAACACATTTACTTGATTGTAATACTTACCTGTTATCTCTCGTAATTGCTCTTTACGCAATTCTAGCGCATTTTGCGCACGGATTTCTTGGGCAACTGTGGTATCAAAATTTGCTTGTGCCTCATGTACATCAGTGATCGCAGTCAAACCGACTTCAAAGCGCTGTTTGGTTTGTTCTAACTGACGTTCAATAGCACGCTTTTCTGCTTGGACAAATTCAACATTATCCTGTTCGCGTAGAATATTTAAATAAGCAGTAGTTACTCTTACAATTAGGTTTTGTAAGGTTGCTGAATATGCCGCTTCAGATTGTTGGGCAACTTTTTCTGCGCGATCTAAGCCAACCCAGTTAGCATGGTCATACAATGACATACTCAGTCCAATACGATAACCTAAACTGTCAGTATCTGCAGAACTAACGCTATTTATGCCCGTGGGTGATTCGCTTTCAGAAATACCATAGCTGATGGAGCCTGACACTTTTGGTAACAGGCTAGAACGTGACAATTTGATGCCAGTGAAAGCGGTATCTCTAAGCGCTTTAGCACGATTTACAACAGGGTCTTTTGCCAGCGCTTGAGCATAGATGCCAGATAAATCTTCAGCGTGAAGCGAGCCTGTAAATCCTATACTAATGAGTACACTGAGTAGTGTTTTTTTCATATTGCTGCCTATAAATTCATATAAAAATAGTGTTAGTGTAGAGTGTATGAAACTCTGTGACATAATTAAATCATATTGACGTTACATTATGCCCTTATGTGTAACAGAATGTAATATATCATATTCGACTAAATGCATTAGTCATATTGCGAGCGATAACGCTGTTTTATACCCACATATTGATCAGCAAATAGAGAAAAAATCATGAGTAAACACGACACATTTAGCCACCAAGATGTTGAAATTGTGAGTAAGCAATCTTTATACAATGGTTTTTTTAAAATGGTGCAATACAAAATTAAACACAAACTATTTGCGGGTGGTTGGAGTTCTGAAATTACCCGCGAAATGTTTGAAAGGGGACACGCAATTGCACTTTTACCATATGATCCTGTCACGGATGAATTCGTATTGATTCAACAGTTCAGACTGGGTGCTATGGCAACGACCGAATCCCCATGGTTAATTGAAGTAATAGCAGGCATGCTTGACCCAGGTCTCAATGCTGAAGAGGTATGTCACAAAGAAGCACAAGAAGAGGCTGGGATAGCGCTAAGTCACTTAACCAAAGTCTGTAGTTATTTATCCAGTCCAGGTGGAACGACTGAGCGCTTGGAGCTGTATTTAGCGCAAACGGATAGTACTGCAGCTCACGGTATACACGGTGTAGAAAATGAAGCTGAAGACATAAAAGTACTACGAGTGCCTAGACTAGAAGCGAAACAATGGTTGGAGACTGGTCTGATAGACAATGCTGCAGCTATAATTATTCTTCAGCATTTTTTCTTGCATGAGCAAGAAATCCTTAAACAATGGAAATAACAGCCACATGACGACACCACGAAAGAAAAAATATGTACCACATCTCGCCAGTTTATTGGGGATGTGTGAACATAACTATGGCAAACTCATAAAGCTATTGCCAGAAGTGGATGAAGTCGATTTATCTTACGATTTTTGTGTAGGGGAGTTGCTCAGCTATCGCCTGCAAATAACCGAATCGGCGCGCTACACGACTACGTTGACGATGCAACAATTATCAGAGCAGTTACCGGGCTATTTAAAGCCAGTCATGACGATACGGATGTACCATGACGCGCGCAGTGCTGAAGTGCTGAGTTGTCAAAATATCGGCCAAATCAAAGCCAGTTATGAGTATCCAAATTTACACATGCATCAAAGAAACGAGAAGTTCATGGTAAATGTGTTTTTAGCTGAATGGTTGACCTTCTGTTTGCATTGGCAAGAAAATAGTTATGTCTAGACAGTAACTACTTTTTTTGTAATTTTTCATGTTCATGATATTCGTAAAGTTTTGCTTCTTTTAAAAACGCATAATGAGCTTTTAATACAGATAATATAAATCCTCTCATTCCAGAGAGGAATTTACGATGTAAGAAATACTCTTTACAAAAAAACAATGGAAATACTAGGATCAATTTTGGTGTTGAGTATGCTTTATTTTTTGTGAATTTTTCTTTTGCCTTTAGAGTAGAGTAAGTATTATTTTTTTCATTCAAACAGCTAATTGTTCCATACCCATAATGTTTAAACGACTCGCTAACATATAACTCTTTACCTTTAACATAAGCACTTTCATGAACTAAACGAGAATCATCAAAGTGTGCTAGTTCGCGTTTGTAAAAACGAAGATTATTGGGCTTTTTACTCCACTTAGAGAGGCTCTTACCAATAAAAATGTCATTACGTTTGAATCTAACACTGGTATAAATATCTTCAGATATAACAGTTTTCATTCTAGTTAGAAATTCTGGTGTAATTTCCTCGTCGCCATCTAGATTCAATGCCCAATTTTGTGTGCAACAGGAAAGAGCAAACTGCTTTTGTTTTGCGTAGCCTAACCATTCTTTATGAAATACTTTCGCCCCATATTTTTTTGCAATAGAACAAGTGTTATCTGAGCTCCCTGAATCAACTACAATAATTTCAAAACAGTTCTGCACACTTTTCAAAGTTTTTTCCAAATGAAGTTCTTCATTTAAAGTAATAATAAATACGCTTACAGGTAGTTTCATAGGGCGCCAAGTAGGTAGATACACGTGTCGCGGTATATTAACATTCTAATAGTCAATTTTGAATTAAATGAATGAAGTTTGATGTTATATATAAAAAACAAGAAATAGGTATAATCATAACCCAACCATAAAAAATCATAAGAGATAAGGTTTGAAAAAAATTATCACCTTTGGGACGTTTGACGTGTTCCATGCAGGTCACGTCAAAATCTTACAACGTGCTAAGAGTCTAGGAGATTATCTTATTGTGGGTGTTTCTTCTGATGCGCTTAATTTTTCGAAAAAGGGTCGCAACCCTGTTTACTCAGAACATGATCGGATGACGATTGTGGCAGCTTTGGCGTGTGTGGATGAAGTCTTTGTTGAGGAATCCCTTGAACTGAAAGGCGAATATATTACGAATTATCAGGCGGATGTGTTGGTAATGGGGGATGATTGGGCCGGTAAGTTTGACCATTTCTCTGATTTGTGTGAAGTGACATATTTCACTCGAACACCATCAATATCGACGACGGAGATCATTGAGGTTGTGCGTTCTGACGCTTTTGCCAAATAATCATCGTGATTCTTTCTATACTTTTTTAGCTTGTTAGACAAGGAGCATACATTGAGCCAATCCCATTTACTCTATCTACATGGGTTTTTGAGCTCACCGGAATCCTTAAAGGCTCAACAGACTCGTAAATACATAGCGCAACATCACCCTGAGATTATCGTACATACGCCTCAGCTTTCAGGTGTACCTGCTTTAGCTATGCGCGAGGCCGAAGCTACTTTGCAAAATTTACCAAAAGCGCCGATTGGTATTATTGGTAGCTCAATGGGGGGATTTTTAGCGGGGTTGTTTGCGGAGCAATATCAAATTAAAGCGGCTCTCATTAACCCAGCTGTTGCGCCTCATACACTTTTTCCAGAGTACCTTGGTCAACACACCAACCCATATACTGGCGATATTTTTGAACTGAAAAAAGAAGATATAGGGCCTTTAGCTAACATGGCATTACATGACATTAAACACCCTCATTTGACGCAAGTTTATTTAGGTAGTGCTGATGAAGTCTTGAATTATCGCTTAGCTGAGGAGCTTTACCAAAACAGCGATCTTTTAATTACCGAGGGTAGTGATCATGCCTACTCCGAGTTTCCTGAGTATCTCCCTCGTATGCTACGTTTTTTTCTGGCTTAAATACCATCCTTAATTGCTCAAAGGCCACACAATTGGTAATATCAAAGCATTACTAAAAATAAGAATACCATTATGTCGAATCAATATACCGCAGATGCCATAGAAGTATTGAACGGGTTGGATCCCGTCAAACGTCGTCCAGGGATGTATACCGACACCACACGCCCTAATCACCTCAGCCAGGAAGTCATTGATAACTCGGTGGATGAAGCTTTAGCGGGGCATGCGAGTTCGATCAAAGTGGTATTGCATGAAGATAACTCTTTAGAAGTTGTCGACGATGGCCGTGGTATGCCGGTGGATATCCACCCAGAAGAAGGCATTTCTGGTGTTGAATTAATTATGACCAAGCTACACGCCGGTGGTAAATTTTCTAACAAAAATTACGAATTTTCGGGTGGTTTACACGGGGTGGGTATTTCCGTAGTAAACGCACTTTCTAATCGTGTTGAGGTAAAAATTCGCCGCGATGCAAAAGTCTATCAAGTCGTTTTTGCCAACGGTGATAAGATTGAAGACTTAGCCGTTATTGATACTTGCGGACAGCGCAATACTGGTACAAGTGTACGTTTTTGGCCTGATGGCTCTTACTTTGATTCTGATAAGTTTTCAGTGCGCCAGTTGCACCATGTATTACGTGCAAAAGCAGTGTTATGTCCGGGTTTGCGCATTCGTTTTGATAATAAGCAGGCCAAAGAAACGACAGAGTGGCATTATGCAGATGGGTTACGTGATTATCTCATGCAGTCAGTCGCGGATGTCGAAAAAATTCCTCAAGATGAGCCTTTCGTTGGTAAGTTTACTACCAGTACCGAAGCGGCAGACTGGGCTGTAATATGGCTGCCAGAAGGTGGTGATATGGTGACTGAGAGTTATGTGAACCTCATCCCGACTGCACAAGGTGGTACGCATGTCAACGGCTTGCGCCAAGGCTTGTTAGAGTCAATGCGTGAATTTTGTGAGTTCAGAAATTTATTGCCACGTGGTGTCAAACTGACTCCAGACGATATTTGGGATCGTTGTTGCTATATCCTATCGACCAAAATGCAAGACCCACAGTTTGCAGGGCAAACTAAAGAACGCTTATCTTCTCGACAAGCTTCTGCGTTTGTTTCTGGCGTGGTCAAAGACGCTTTCAGTTTATGGTTGAATCAGCATACTGATATTGCTGAGTTACTTGCTGAAATGTGTATTAACAATGCGCAGAAACGCCTGCGTCAAACTAAGAAGGTAGCTCGTAAAAAAGTCACTTCAGGCCCAGCATTACCAGGTAAATTGACCGATTGTTCTTCTCAGGACAATACCCGTTCCGAACTTTTCTTAGTAGAAGGTGATTCCGCCGGCGGTTCTGCAAAACAAGCGCGAGATCGTGAAATTCAAGCAATCATGCCACTGCGAGGTAAGATTTTAAACTCTTGGGAAGTGGATTCCTCCCAAGTCCTCGCATCTCAAGAAATTCATGATATATCTGTAGCTTTGGGGATAGACCCAGACAGTGATGATTTATCTGGTTTGCGTTATGGTAAAATTTGTATCTTAGCGGATGCCGATTCGGATGGTCTGCATATTGCGACTCTGTTATGCGCATTATTTGTGAAGCACTTCCGTGCTTTATTAGAAAATGGACACGTCTTTGTTGCTATGCCGCCTTTATTCCGTATTGATGTAGGTAAAGAAGTATTTTACGCCCTTGATGAAAGTGAAAAACAAGGGATATTAGATCGTATTGAGGCAGAGAAAAAACGTGGTAAAGTCGGTGTACAACGTTTTAAAGGCTTAGGTGAAATGAACCCTTTGCAGTTACGTGAAACAACGATGGATCCTAACACACGCCGCTTAGTGCAGCTCACGGTCGATGACGCAGAAAGCATGTTAGAGATTATGGATATGTTGTTAGCGAAAAAACGATCAGGCGACCGCAAAGAGTGGTTAGAGAACAAAGGCAATTTGGCTGACGTATAACCATGATGAATAGACGTAGGGAACAGCATGGCTAAGGGATTGGTATCTTCCTTTCGTTTTTTTTATAAACTTCTCACTTCAACCATTATCATTGTAGTGGTTGCCTTTGTGTTGTTTTTGGATGCAGCACCTTCTGTACCCCCCACAAAAGCTGAATATTTGGATTATGCTGACACTGTTAATCCACTATTGAATGATGTAAAGCGTGTTTTGACACAAAATAACGTAAAACACTCCTTAGTGGTAAGCAAACCCCAATTCGCAAGTTTATTAGGTTTTTTACAAAGAGCGGTACCAGGGTTTTCAGCAAAAGTCACGTTGACGTCTGGTCGAGGTAGGTTAGCGCTGAGTTACCCCATCAATATTTTTGGGATTACTCGCTATGCCAATGTGTTATTAGGGTTGAAAGACGCTGATAAAGTCTATGTCGACACACTCACTTTAGGTAAAGTGCCACTGCCGGGGAATCTTGTTTTAGATTTAGTGAGTTGGGGTGTGAATCAATATACTCGCAGTGAAATAGCGACGTTGGCTCGTACACAAGTCGTCAAGGTCGCATTTTTACCAGGTCAGGCTGAAGTGCTTATCCACCCGTTAAAAGACTTCATGGTCGCTCTTAAAAAAGCCAAGGGCAACCTCAGTATGGACAAAGACGAAGAGTTATTAGCCAGAGTTACCTACTATTTGTATTTTCTGGCTTATGAACAAAGCATAGCCTATGCCCCGACGATTTCACTGGCGGAATATTTGCGTGAATTGATGTTAGAGGCACAGATTCAAAGTAAACCAGATACGGCACATTTAGAAAATGAAGCCGCTATTCTCGCATTGGCCATTTATGCTGGGGACCGTCGTTTTGGGAGTTTTATTGGGGTTGATAACGTCGCTCAGGAACGTTTACTCCCTAAAGGGACAGTCTTAACTTTGCAGAATCGTCCAGATTTGGCGCAACATTTTATTTTTAGTGCGGCCATTAAGATCTTATCCGATCAAGGTACATCTGTGGCAATTGGTGAGTTTAAAGAACTAATGGACCGGGTACAAACTGGTTCTGGATATAGTTTTGTAGATCTAGCAGCAGATAAAGCAGGAGTTCATTTTGCACTACAACTGGCCGAGCCTAAAATTGCCCCAGAAGCCCAACTATTACTATCCTTGGCTGCTGATGAAAAAGTATTTATGCCGAAAACGACCGGATTACCAGAGGGACTTAGACGTGAAGAGTTTACTACTGCATTTGGTCGGGTTGACAGTATAGCCTACAAGGCGATGGTCGCAAAGGTCGTCAAACGAGTCAATGCAACGCCACTAGCTAGTTTGTAAAATTAACTAAAGTGGTTACGCTTTTAAACTTTCTTTGAATTGTACTAGCGTGGACAAGAGCTGCTCAATTTGTGCAACAATAAGACTCAAACGTTGTTCTATCTCAGCTTGATCAGTCTGAGGTAAATCTAACGCAACAAATGCATCCATATTCTCACATACTTCTGCTACGTAGGGTTCAAAACGTTTTGCACGCGCCTTAAACGGACTTGATTCAGCAAATATAGTGTTGAATTTGCCTTTACCGTCTTTTTGGAATACGTCTAGTTTGGCATCAGCATCTACTGCTTTGCGATAAATGATTTGTAAATTTTCTTGAAGTTTGTCGATGATAGCTTGCATGTTCGTTCTTTTAAAAAATCTATAGAATATCTTTAAAGTTTATCACGATTCAGCTGTTAAGCCGATATCCATATTTGTTATAACATTATAAATGGCGTTTTTATGTGGACTGAATTAAGTCTGGCAGCAGTGGGTATGGCATACCAAGCAGCCAATCTAAGTCGCAAGCAACAAGTACTGATGTTTTACATATGCAAATTTATCGGTGTTTTACTCGGCTCCCCACCAATTTCTCGCACCAGTTTTGGGATCATATAGCCAGACTGTTGTTGAATAACCTGTTGCATAATAGCAACTGCTTCGGCATCTTGAATCGCAAAGTGATGTGCCCCTTTGACTTGATCAAACATATGTAAGTAATACGGCATAATGCCCGCACTGAACAATGCCTCATTCAATGCCATTTGCGTATCTGCTGTTGCATTAATGTCTTTGAGCAATACAGCTTGATTTAATACTGTGACGTTGTTTTGTTTTAATACACGTACCTTATTGACCAATTCTGGCGATATTTCATTCGGGTGGTTGATATGCAATACCACAATACTTTGTAGTCGAGAGTTGGCTAGTAGTTGCCCAAAACCCTCAGTAATTCGGTGGGGGATAACCACAGGAAGGCGAGTGTGGATCCGCAAACGCTTGATGTGCGGGACCGCTTCGATTTGTTCAACAAGCCAAGCAATATGGGCATCATTACTCATGAGGGGGTCACCACCGGATAAAATGATTTCGTCTAATTCGGTATGTGCGTGAATATAAGCAAAATGTTCACTCCACTGGGCCTTATTATTTTGATGCTCGCCATAAGGAAAGTGTCTCCTAAAACAATAGCGACAGTTCACAGCGCAACCGCCTTTGACGATCAACAACAATCGATTATGGTATTTGTGGACGATTCCATCTTTGGCATTTTCCAATTCTTCTAATGGATCTGTAACGAATCCATCCACTTCTAAAAATTCATCCGCGAGAGGCAAAACCTGCTTTAATAATGGGTCATTTGGCTCCCCCTTGACCATCAATGAGGCGAAGAAGGAGGGGACACGCATCGGGAATAAACGACGTGCTTTGATATGCTGCGCGTATTTTGCTACTGGTAAATCCAAATAAGACAATAAATCTTCGGGATCAGTAAAGCTATTTGCTAATTCTTTTTGCCAGTTAGGCTCTACAGAGAGGAGATTTTTGTGTATATTATGCACCGATAAACCATTAATAAATGAATATGAGGATGTATGGCGAATTTTAGCACAAATGAATTTAAAGCTGGACTAAAGGTCATGATCGATGGCGAACCATGCAATATTTTAGAAAATGAATATGTAAAACCGGGTAAAGGCCAAGCATTTAACCGTGTGAAAATCCGTAAGCTGATCTCTAATAAAGTATTAGAAAAAACCTTTAAGTCTGGCGATTCAGTGGAAGGCGCAGACGTCTTAGATACCGAATTATCTTACTTATATAATGATGGTGAGTTCTATCATTTCATGAACAATGAAACCTTTGAACAAGTTGCTGCAGACGCAAAAGCAGTTGGTGACAGTGTGAAATGGTTAGTAGAAAACGATGTTTGTACTATCACATTGTTCAATGGCAGCCCTATTGCAGTTACCCCACCGAATTTTGTTGAGTTAGAAATTACTGAAACAGACCCTGGTCTTAAAGGTGATACTGCTGGTACTGGCGGTAAACCTGCTACATTGAGTACCGGTGCTGTAGTGCGTGTACCATTATTTGTGCAACGCGGCGAAGTAGTAAAAGTAGATACTCGTAGTGGTGAATACGCTTCACGTGCGCAAAAGTAAGATTTAGCCAATGTGGCAAATGCAGATAACTCCTGCTAATTTACAGAAAAAAGCTCAGATATTGCATGATATCCGAGCTTTTTTTATGTCTCGTAGTGTATGTGAAGTCGATGTGCCAGTGTTATCAAAAGCAGCCGTCACAGATCCTTTCTTGACCAATTTTAAAATGGGCTTTGCGTTTGCGCCAAATACCTATACAGAGACAACTTATTACCTACAAACCTCCCCAGAATACGGTATGAAACGCATGCTTGCCTCGGGTTCAGGTGATATTTATTACTTGGGCAAAGCGTTTCGTCATGAACCGGAAAGTCCACACCATAATCCTGAATTTACGATGCTGGAATGGTATCGCTTGGGCTTCAATGATACTGATTTAATGCATGAGGTTGATGCACTGTTACAAAACATACTCGGAGTCGGTGCCGCACAATATTTATCATATGATGCTGCGTTTTTACAATATTGTCAGCTTGATATTTGGACTGCAACACACGCTGAATTAGTCGCCTCTTATCAAGGTGAGTGTGCCTATGATTTGATACATGAATCGCGCGATCATGTTTTACAATTAATATTCAGCCAACAAATAGAACCTCAGATAGGGGCTCATAATCCTTGCTTTATCTATGACTTTCCGGCCAGTCAATCAGCCCTAGCGAGATTAAAATCTACTGAACCACACAAAGCACATCGTTTTGAAGTCTATTTCAAAGGCTTGGAACTAGCGAATGGCTATTATGAATTAACGGATGCTGAGCAGTTACAAGCGCGTTGGCAATCTGATAATGCTGTACGACAAGCTCAAGGGTTGGAGCAAATGCCCTATGATAAGCGCTTAATTGCTGCTTTAGACAAAGGTTTACCTGATTGTGCAGGCGTAGCCCTTGGCGTAGATAGATTGATTATGCTGGCCTTAGATGCACCAGACATTCAATCTACTTTGGCATTTAGCTTTGCTGAAGCTTAAGTTAATGTAAGCGTTAGATGGATGGAATATGGGCACTAGAATAGCTTTAAAAACTCGTATATTCGAACAGATAAAGAACCACTTATAACAGGTAGTCGCACATGTCTCTTATAAGCCTTACAACACCACGCCTATTATTAACTCGCCTAACGGTGGCAGATGCTGAATTTATCTGTAAGTTAACGACAGATCCTGAATGGTTAAAACAAATCGGTGACCGTGGCGTTACTGATATTACGAGTGCTATCTCTTATATCGAAAGTGCCCACCTAGCAATGTACAGCCAGTATGGTGTAGGACTGTTAAAAGTTACCGAAGTAGATAGTCTGCAACCTGTTGGAGTGTGTGGTTTAATGCAACGCAATGCCTATGACCTACCTGATTTGGGCTATGCCTTGTTACCTGAGTTTAGAGGTAAAGGTTATGCGGCCGAAGCCTGTAAAAGTATTGTTGACTGGTGTCTAGAACAGCAGTATCAGTTCTTGTTTGCGAAAGTGCTACCGTCTAATTCGTCTTCCATTCACGTGTTGGAAAAGCTCGGTTTCAGTTATCAATATCCAGAACATCATGCGGGTGAGATTCTGCATATCTACCAAAAATCCTTTACCTAATGTTAAGAATGATACATTTTGGTCCGCGGTTCCATACATCCACTTAACTTCAGTGTTTCTGATTTCTCACACGTAATGACTTTAATTAATGGACATTAAATGTGATTAATTTACAAATAAAAGCCTATTATCACAAACTGGGCTCTGGCAATACTTCAGCTTTTAACAATACTACAGGCTCTTTGGGTACATCTGGTTGGCCAAATTCTAACGAATACTCGGTTTCCACTTCGCTGATGGCATCGACTACTTCATATCCTTCGGCAATACTACCAAATACCGTATAGCCCCAGTTCTTTCCAGGATCTAAAGATTCGTTATCGCGCAAATTAAAGTAGAACTGACGCGTCGCGGTATGTGGTTCAGTGTTGCGCGCCATAGCAATGGTATACATATCATTCTTTAAACCATTTCCTGATTCGTTAAAAATCTTACCCATGCTCGGTTTAACACTAAAATCAGCGGTGTAACCTCCGCCTTGGACTACAAAACCTGAAATAACACGATGAAAAATAGTATCCTCGAAACTGCGTTTGTCGACATAGCGCAAAAAATTGTTCACAGTGATAGGGGCTTTTCTGCGGTCTAACTCTACGATTATTTCGCCCATTGTCGTCGTCAGTTTAACGCGTGGGTACAGATTATCCGGTTGGATTTGTGAGCCATCAGGGATGGTTCTGGTTTTGGCATAGCTTGAAACACTCGTTAGCGCCAGAGTGAGGGACAAAAATAGCGCTATACTCAAAGAAAAAATGGTCTGCATGTTAACGGCCTTTTGTTAAAGAGTTTAGGTATAAATCGCAATCAAATGCTCAAAAAATTAATGTTTGATAGTCGATAAGATCGAAAACTTCTTGTTCGTATCAACTACTTTAAAACCGCCAAAACGTTTTTTCAATAGGTCACCGTAGGGCAGATGACGATTCCCTATAATCCTAAGTTCACCACCATGGCGTAGAGCAAAATGACTGTCTTTAAACATCTGTTTAGCAATGTGATCAGTGATAGCTTGTTGTTGGTGAAAAGGTGGGTTACACAAGATTAAATCAGCCGGTGGTAAAGTATAATTAGCTAAACAGTTATTGACCCAAAAAGTACATTGGTCGACAAGCTCAGGGAAGTTTGCTGTGACGTTTGCTTTCGCTGAGGCTACTGCCATATACGATTCATCGACAAAGGTAACTTTGGCTTTAGGTGCTTTAGCTAATACTGCGCAACCTAATACGCCATTGCCACAGCCTAAATCAATAACATGACCATCTTCGACGAACGGTAAATTATTGAGCATAAAGCGAGCACCAATATCTAAATTTAGGCGCGAGAACACATTCGGTAAATTACTGATCTGCAGGGACGGGTTTTTAACTTCCCACGCTGTGTTTTGCGGTGCTCGTCCAGTTAGTTCAGGGTTTACTTGAGAGAATAATAGACGTGATTTCTTTTTCGCTAGGGACGTTTTATTTTCTCCGATATGCTGACTAAAAATTTTCTGCACGTTTTGGGTCATTTGTGGCACTTTAGCCCCAGCTAATACCAATGTGTTGGCGCGTAATAGGGGCTTTAACTGAGCGAGTTGATAAGCTAGATAGCTGAGATTTTTGGGGATTTTTATCACCAAGATATCAATCGGTTTATCCGGAACAGATAGGCTATCGATAAAAGTAACTCCTACGCTGTCGAGATCATTCTTTTGCATATTATGACGACAACCGGCTTGGGCTACCCAAGAGTCAGTGATATGTGTAGGGGCGTATTCGTGTAATGCGCACGCTAACGCCCCAAAATCGTCATTTACAATTGCGATATGCTGGTTCGCTAAACGCTCGATTTCATGCTCAAAGAGGTGCGCAAGTAAATACTCATCTACGGCATCCCAGGCCTGTAAATTGGGCATTTGCTGTTCTAATGGAAAACGATATAAACTGTGTTCGCCAAAAGCGTGTATAAAATGTGTATTAATCAACAGTAGAGCCCTTATGCAAGCCGATTTTTTCGATGATGATCCGCAACAACCTCAGGTCCTGCAACTTGCCATGGCAGACGCTGATGTGCGCTATTATCCTGGTTGGTTAACCCTAACTGATGCTGATCGTTATTTGCATGACTGTCAGAAAGCGCTTACCTGGTCGCAAGATTATATCAAAATTTATGGTCGAGATGTGAAGATCCCGCGTTTGCAATCATGGATGGGTGAGCCTGAGGCACAATACACGTATTCACAATTATTGATGACCCCTTTGCCATGGCAAGCTTCGGTTTCAGAAATCCGATCTTTGTGTGAGACAACTACTGGCGCGAGTTTTAACAGTGTGTTGGCAAATTGGTATCGCGATGGTCAAGATAGTATGGGCATGCACAGTGATGACGAGCCTGAATTAGGGCCTGAACCGATCATCGCATCTGTCACATTAGGCGAGCCTCGTAAGTTTATTTTTAAACATAAAAAGACCCAAGAGAAGGTCGAAGTGGTGTTAGATCACGGCAGCTTATTAGTGATGCAGGGAGAGACTCAACGTTACTGGCAACATGGGATCAATAAGACAAAAAAGACTATCGGTGATAGAATTAATTTAACTTATCGTTGGGTTTATCCGCTTACCACAGGAAAATGAATACACGTATGGAAATTCAAAATCGCATAACTGAAAAACTACTTAACGCATTTTCGCCGAGTCATTTACAGGTAGAAAATGAAAGTCATATGCACAATGTGCCCGCGGGATCAGAAAGTCATTTTAAAGTGACAATTGTAGCAGAATCATTTATTGGTAAGCGCTTACTTCCTTGTCATCGCATGGTGAACGAGGTTTTAGCCGAAGAATTAGCCAATGATATTCATGCGCTAGCTTTACATACATATGCCCCTGAAAAGTGGCAGGGCGTCTCTGAGGTGCCTGCTTCGCCAAATTGTTTGGGTGGCAGTAAGTATGGTTAGTTTGGCCTTGTTGTAAGCATTTTTTCCATATTTGTATCGTCGCGTTTCAGTTATCAAATTCACGCTGGTCAAAAATTGCTTCCAAATTAAGGCCTTGATGTCCCAGAACATCTTTTAGTCGACGTAAAGCTTCTACTTGGATTTGCCGGACTCTTTCACGCGTTAGACCTATTTCTCTGCCAACGTCTTCTAAGGTTGCTGGTTCATGACCTAGCAAACCAAAGCGCCTAGCCAGTACTTCGCGTTGTTTTGGGTTTAAATCCTCTAACCAATGCACAATCGATTGCTTTAGATTGGTATCTTGTACTTGATCAGCTGGGCCTGTGTTGTTCTCGTCAGCTATGATTTCCAGCATACCTTTATTGGCAGTATCGTTAGAAACAGGTGAATCGACTGAGCTAATTTTTTCATTCAGTTTAAGCACTTTAGCAACATCTTCAACTGGCATGTCTAACTCTAAGGCGATATCTTCAGCGGTAGGTTCATGGTCAAGTTCTTGAGCAAGCTGACGAGCAGTGCGCAAATAAGTATTTAATTCTTTGACGACATGGATAGGTAAACGAATCGTTCGTGTTTGATTCATTATTGCCCGTTCAACCGTCTGTCTGATCCACCAGGTAGCATAAGTCGAAAAACGGAAACCTCGTTGCGGATCAAATTTTTCAACTGCGCGAATTAAACCTAAATTACCCTCTTCAATCAGATCTAATAAAGCTAAACCCCGGTTGATGTAACGGCGAGCTATTTTAACTACTAAACGTAAATTACTTACAATCATGCGTTCGCGAGCTTTCTGGTTGCCTTTAAGCGCTTGGCGAGCATAAAGCATTTCTTCTTCAGCACTTAGTAGGGGTGAAAAGCCAATCTCGCTGAGGTATAGTTGGGTGGCGTCTAAATTTTTCTGTACTTCATCACTGATATCAATATCATTAAATACATCAGCATCTTCGGCTAGTGTGTCACCTGCTTCTACTGCGGTTAACTGTGGTGGACTTATTGTAGTGTTACTGAACATTTTTTCTGGTGTAATTGGATTAACAGCATCTTTCACTAAGTTAAGTTCGATGTCTGTATCTTTTTCCTGACCCATAACAGCCTTTCCTATCATTTGGATTAAACTGAATGTATCCCTAAAACCTTATAATTACTTCTGTGGCGACAAATACTTTAGCGGGTCAAGAGACTTACCTTTATATCTGATCTCAAATCGTAATTTTGCTTCCGTGGTTCCCGAACGCCCCATTTCAGCTATTTTTTCGCCTGCCTGTACAACCTGTCTTTCTTTGACTATTATTTTATCATTGTGTGCATACGCACTTAAAAAATTATCCGTATGTTTTATGATAACTAAGTTTCCATACCCTCTTAGAGCATCACCTGTATAGACAACTTTGCCTTTTGCGGTGGATAAAATCTGAGTTCCAATAGCATTACTAATTTCAATACCCTTGAGTCCTGCTTCTTTATTCGAAAACTTACCAATTAAAGTACCCTGTGCTGGCCAGACCCAACGACTCACTCTTGTCGGGAGCTTAGCCTCTTTAGGTAAAGGTTTATCCTTAACCTTGGGCAGACTTTTTGTACCACTGGTATTATTTACAATATGTTTATCTGATTTCGTTTTAAGGGAAACATTATCTGTTATTTTTATATCGGCTGAAGGCACAAGAACATTATTACTATTTCGAATTAATTGAAGCTTCTGCCCAGTATTGATTTGATAGGGTTCGATGAGTCTATTTATAGTGGCGATTTCTTGATAGTCTTTGCCATAAAGCCAAGCAATACCATACAGTGTTTCACCTTGTTGGACGGTATGTGTACGGGTTCCTGACCAACGGTCAGTTTCTTCAACTTGGGTATTAATTTTTATAACTGGGGCAGGGACGGTGCGTTGTGCGCAAGCACTAACAAATATCGTCGTACTGAGCACACAAGAGATTAGCATATAACGTGGAAAAATCGGGCACATATTTAATCTATTCCTTATTTATGTATAACTCACCCAGAGATAAGCAGCGATTGCCAGTACAATAACAACCCAACCGAGTATTTCAACATACTCACGTAGTTTACTTTCCATTCTTGCACCACCCCAATACATCAAACCGGCGACTAAAAAAAATCTTCCACCACGGCCAACAAACGAGGCAATAACAAAAGGAAAAAATGCCATGCTTAGCATGCCAGCAGTGATAGTGAACACCTTGTAAGGAATGGGAGAAAACCCCGCAATAAAAATGATCCAAACGCCATACTCATCAAACCATTCGACTGCATTTGCTAATTTACCTTGATAGCCCATAGTTTCGATAAGAGGGGCAATAAGAGAATCAAAAGCGAATAAACCTAAGAAGTATCCTGCAACGCCACCTAAAACCGATGCTAAAGTGGTAATAAAAGCATAGCGCCATGCTTTACGAGGTTTGGCTAGAGACATTGGCGCTAACATTACATCTGGAGGTATGGGAAATATCATGGACTCTGAAAAGCTCAGTGCGCCAAGATACTTTTCGGCTTGCGGATGTTTTGCCCAATTCAGGCATTGGTCATAAAGTTTAGTAAATAATTTCACTGGAGCTCTCCGGGGACTAAAGGCACGAATTTGGCCTCCTCAATAACAATTTTATGAATCGTGTCGTGTTCTTTTTTGTAGAGTGTTAAAGATTGCTGTTCTTGGCCAACAGGTAGCAACAAACAACCACCTTCGCCAAGTTGTTCTAATAGTGCTTCAGGTACAGATGCTGGCGCTGCGGTTACGATAATTGCATGATATGGCCCCTTACTCGCCCAACCTGCCCAGCCGTCTCCATAACGTAATTTAACATTATGGCAATCCAAATGATTAAGTCGGCGCTTGGCTTGGAACTTCAGGTTATTAATCCGCTCAACAGAACAAATTTGACCAAATAAATGTGCCAAAATAGTCGTTTGATAACCAGACCCCGTCCCAATTTCTAAAACTGTAGCACTGGGTGGAGGAACCGGTAAGTGCAGTAATAATAACTCGGTCATGCGAGCCACAGTGTAAGGTTGAGATAATGTTTGTCCTTGACCAATGGGTAAAGCGTTATTTTCCCAAGCTTTGTGCGTTAACGTTGGCGGTAGAAAAAGCTCTCTAGGGATTTGACTCATAACATCCAGCACTTTGGTATTGCTGATACCTAAACGTTGTAATTCTTGTATCAATGGCTTTGCTTTAGCAATGTTGGCGCTCATAGTGCAATCCATTCTTGTAATTGAGTTAATGCAGAATGGTCTGTCATATCAACTGAAAGAGGGGTAATAGAAACACGATTTTGACTAATTGCATAAAAGTCTGTACCAGGGCCTGCATCCGCTTCAGGTCCGAGCTTTCCATACCAATAAATAGTGCGATCAAATGGGTCACTATCGGTAATCATTTGTTCTGCTTTGTGACGTCTACCTAAGCGTGTTACTTCCCAGCCTGTGATTTCTTCAAAAGGAATATTGGGTACATTAATATTGAGGATCTGCTGCGAATTTAACGGTAGGGTGTGGATTTTTTCTATAAGCACTAATAAAACTTTTGCGGCAGTAGCAAATTGAGAATTTTTGTAACCAGCAAGGGAAATGGCCAATGCTGGGAACCCCAAGTGACGCCCTTCTGTTGCGGCAGCTACTGTACCAGAATAAATCACATCATCGCCTAAATTAGGGCCGTGATTAATACCAGAGACAACTAGGTCCGGCTTTGCCATAAAATTACAGTTTACGCCCAGTTGAACACAGTCAGATGGTGTACCATTAACCGCAAAGAAACCGTTTTTCAGCGTATTAATACGTAGTGGACTATGCAGTGATAGTGCATTACTGGCACCTGAACAATTTCTATCTGGTGCAATAACCGTGACATTATGATGGGTTTGCAATTCGGCAAATGCTGCTTCAATACCCTCTGCAAAAGCGCTATCGTCATTGCTTAACAAAATATTTAATGGTGTAGACATTTGTATCCCTTGATACTGGAATCATTAGTAGTATTTTTCTTATGCTGTGAACTGCACAACCTCACGTAAAATGGATGTTGCAAAACAACCTTTCGGTAGAGTAAATGAAACTTCGATGTGCTGTTCATCTATTACACTGTGCGTTAAGTCTTCTGGACAAAGATGAATGGCTCGACGCTCCTGTTTAAGTCCTAAATCTTCGAGACATTTGGTGATATCAGGGAAATGGGCCGCAAGCGCTTGTTCAAATGCTTTGGCTGTTGCTATTGATGCTAATTCTCCAGCACCCCAAAGAGGAGCTGACAACATAATATCTTTATCTAAGAGACGTTGCTGGGTGATTGCGTCAGCTGTTTCTGCGGTAAAAAAGCTATTGGAACCACTCAAAATACACACATCACCAGGAGTTACTGAGGCAAAAGTTGCTCGGTGGATTTTTTCTGAAATGTAGGTATTAAATAACCATGAGCGAAGCGCAGAGATAGCAACGGAACGTTTGTTGCGGTTTTTGATTCCTTTACCATTATAGAGATTTTCAGCTAGAGTGAGGTTACCACCAAATTTAGTGCATTGTTGTCCTGCCTCATCTAGGTAACGAACCTCGCCAAAACGTTGACTACCAAAGTAATTAGGTACACCCTTTGTTGCAATTTCATTGAGCCGTTGTTCAACTTCAGGGATATCAGAAACATCACGTAGTAAAATCGTAAAAGTGTTGCGCTTTAGTGCACCCGTTTTAAGCTTCTTATCATGCCGACTGACATTCTTAACAACTGCGCCAGGTAAGTCTAATTCTTCCCAGGCAAAAGACTTTTTGCTTGGACAATGCACACCGAACCATTGTGTTGATATGGAAAATTTATCTTTGCGTCCTGCGTAAGAAATATTGCGCAAAGGCAAATCTGTAAATCGAGCGAGTTGTTCAGCGACATATGCAGTATTTAACTGTGTTTTTTCAATCAGAACAAATATGTGTTCGCCTTCACCTGAGGGAGTAAAACCAATATCTTCAACGACTCTAAAATCACTAAGAGTGTCTTTGAATTTAGCTGTGGTGTTGGGTTTCCCATATAAATAGGCCCAATCCATTTGCGGAAAAAGTAAGGGCGAAGCTTGACTAGAAAGTGAGCAAGACAAAATAGCTTATCCTTGGTGTATGATAGTTACAACAGCATGCGTCGCAATACCTTCTTGGCGGCCGGTAAAACCTAACTTTTCAGTTGTGGTAGCTTTGACATTGATTTGCTCTGTTGAGCAATTTAATAAGGTTGCGATATTAGATTGCATGTTTGCAATATGTGGTGCCATTTTCGGAGCCTGGGCAATAATGGTAATATCAGCATTGCCCAAACTATATCCCTTATCAGAAGCTAACTGGTAGACATGTTGTAATAATTGACCACTGTCAGCGCCGGCAAAGGTTGGGTCCGTATCAGGGAAATGTCGACCGATATCACCTAGTGCGATAGCGCCCAATAACGCATCACACAAAGCATGTAAGACAACATCACCATCTGAATGGGCCAACAAACCGGTATCATAAGGCACGTTCTCACCAGCTAATATCAATGGGTCAGTGCCACCAAACTTGTGAACATCATAACCATGGCCAATTCTGAGCGGAAGTGGTTTCATTCAGGTATTAATCCTTGTTGTGTTAAATAGAATTCAGCGAGCGCTAAATCTTCTGGATGTGTTACTTTAATGTTGTAGCTTGGACCCTCAATTAGCGTAACAGCATAGCCAGCGGCTTCTAGCGCAGAGGCTTCGTCAGTTAACGTTAGGCCTCGGGCTAAACCTGCAGAAATACTTTGTTTGAGCTGATTTAATTCCGCTATTTGTGGCGTTTGTGCTTGCCAAATAGTACGTCTGTCCAAAGTCGATTGAATCAGAGACTGTTCTTTTTGACTTACTTTTATCGTATCACTTGCGGGTTTGGCAAGGATAGCAGGTGCGCTATGAGTGCGATAATGTGTCAATAAACGGTCGATATCTTGTCTTTGTAAGCAGGGACGTGCAGCATCATGGACTAAAACAACAGACTCTGTTGTAGTAATATCATGTAGGCAGTGTAAGACAGAATTTACTCTTTCTGCACCGCCGGCAACTCTTTTTATTTTCGGATGTGTGGCAATGGGTAGCGTGTCAAAAGATGGATCATTAGGATGTAATGCGACATATACAGCACATATATCTGGATGCTCACAAAAGACAGTCAAAGTCCGTTCTAAAATAGTTTGAGTCCCAAGTTGTAAATACTGCTTTGCTTGTTTTGCTTGCATCCTGGAACCAATACCAGCAGCAGGGATAATTGCAATAAATGGGATCGCTTTAGATAGTGTGTCCATTTAATCTTGCTCTTTTGGCACAATGCGGAAAAACGTTTCGCCTTCCTTAATTAGCCCCAATTCATTCCGAGCTCGCTCTTCGACTGCATCAATTCCAATTTTAAGATCATTGATGTCCGCTTCGAGTAAACTATTGCGTTGGATTAACTTCGCATTTTGTTCAACACGTTGCTGTACTTCGGCTTTGAGTTGCCAATAATCAGGGATACTGTGCTTACCAAACCATAGGCGGTACTGTAGCGCGCCAAATAAGACGACTAATATCCACGCTATGAATTGGCTTTTTTTCACCAGGAACCCGCAAAATATAAATTTAATTGAAGGTATTGTAATAGTTTTTAGAGCTAAAACCTAGTCACCAAAAAGTTTGTCTTTTAACTTATCTATAAGTTTGTTTTTAAGTTCATCAGAATCACCTAATTGTCCTTGTAAAAGTGACTCAAATTTACTTAAATCATTTTCGACAAGTTGCATTAACTTAGTAATATTATCCAAGTATTCTTCGTTGATATTAATACTTTCGGCGGTTCGAGCTTGAAGTGATTGACGGAGTTCTGCAAGTTCACCCTCTTGATCGTTGAGCAAACTTGAGATCAATGCTTTGCCAAGTTTATTATCAAGATCTGAAAATAAGACAAAGCCTGGGTCAGCAACAGTTCCTGAAAATTCTGTTACTAAATTTAAAGCATCAAGTTGGTTGAGGGTTTGTGCAATGATATTAGAGTACTTATCGGTACCTGTGGCGGTCAAAGCTAAATTATTTAAATCGATATCAGATTCACCTTTGAGGATATTATCTGTAATTTTAAGGCTACCTTGCGTCATCATTTTTGCAGTATCAATCACTGCTTGAATTCGGTCGCTATCCACTGCTGGAACATTTTCCAAGGTAATATCAGCAATTTGCCAAGCTTGCTGAGCATTTATACCGGTTGGCAAAATACTAAATTCGCCCTGCACATCAATAACATTACTGCCCATGCTGTATATTGTATAGGTGGTTGGTGTTTTCGTAATAGTGTGCTGATCAGTGATATTTTGCCAAATACTGTGAATGCTAGTGTCATCGAGGCTCAATAATATATTTGCCTCGCGAATGAGGATGTTTGCATATTTTGCATTTGGGTCGACGACGACTTCTGGTTCATCTGGTTTTGGTGCAAGCATCGGGAGAACCGTGTCTAAAGCCAATAAAATGGTTTGATTGACTTGTTCAGCCTTGTCACCAAACAGTATATAGGTTATTCGAGAGAGTGCTTCTGGATCCCCTACCATAATTTTTTGTAACGCTTGATAATCAGTGTGCGGGGCTGACTTTAGCGCTGAAATATTCTCTTTTATTGCTTTGTTTGCTGCTGAAGCTAAGGTACTAAACTCAGAGATAAGCGCTTTATCTTGTTTAATTTTAGCTTTTACCTTATCCCACTTTTCTTTCGCTTGGAGTAATGCAGCAGGGTTTTTATAGTGAGTATTTCTCAGCTCGTTAAAGGTTTTTTTGTATCCGGTTAACTTTTCTTGATCAGGTAATGCTGCGTATTTTTCTTGCAGAGGTTGCACATATTTTTCTTTGGTATCTTGGGCTGCGGCAATTGCGATAGGAGTCTGTAAATTGGAACGCGCCAATAATTCATCTTTCGATGGAATATCGTTTTGATTAGGTAAGGTCGCTAGTAATTCTGAAAAGCTTGAACCGGGTGGACGATAAACCTCACCATGTTCTGTCCGTCTTTGATTAAACGCCAACTCTACAATATCTAATTGTTCAACAATCACTTTGCCAGATATTAAAGGCATAAAAGCAACATCGGCCATCACACTTTGCACTTCAACTTGATTGAGCTCTGGACGACGGGCATCGGTCACCTCAATATCGGTCAATGTCATCGATAATGGGAAAAGAGTATGACTAACCGAGCCAATGTTGATCTCTGCGCCGTGCATTTTTCCCATCTCAGCTTCAGCTACCCACTTGATGACCGGGTCGACCAAGAATAGATTTGCACCAGCCAGAATCATGGCTGTGCCTAAAACCGATGTTACAACAAGGGCAAGACTTTTTGACATAAACAATCCTTGTTAAATAAAAATAAAGTGAACGGATATAATTATAGTTCAGTTTGTAAACGTTGCCCCAAAATTTACGCTTAAATTTGTTTAAGTTAGTATTGTTTCGGTCAATAATTTATTGTTGTAAGGTAACTACAAGCTGAGTTTTCTTGAAAGACAGTGGACATAGGTTTAGTCTTTACTAAACAGCGTATTATATGAGACAGATATGACAGCAGATCCAATTTTTATAGGGGTTGATGGCGGAGGTACTTCTTGTAACGCTAAGTTATATAATAGAGATAAACAAGTTCTTGCTGAAGTGCAGTCTGGTCCTGCTAATGCTTTTGTTGACGGACAACAAGCGCAAGTTTCAATTTTATCTGCGGTTAATATGTGCCTTTCCTCAGTTGGTTTGTCTAATTCGGCATTATCCTCGGTGTATGTCGGTGCTGGCCTTGCTGGGATGGGAATGACGTCTGCTCAGCAAGTTATGGCTGATTGGCAGCATCCTTTTGCGCACTTTGCTGCCACGACCGATGTGCACATTTCTGCGTTGGCTGCGAATGGTGGGGCAGACTGTGGTCTAGTCGTTGTTGGAACTGGTTCATGTGGTGCGCAATTGAACCGGGGTATCCTAGTTCAATATGGCGGCTATGGTTTTTCCTTAGGTGATGATGCATCAGGCAGTTGGCTCGGTCTACAAGCGTTACGCTATACTTTACAAGCTTTAGATGGCATTGTTGATACATGCTTGTTAAGTGACGAAGTAGTCTTACATTTGGGGCATGCAGATATCACAAAGATCATTGGAGATTTTCATAAGCTAGGCCCGAAAGAGTTTGGTAAGTTTAGTCCTATCGTTTTTCGCTGTGCATATGCAGGTGACAAAGCTGCACTGAGTATTATCCAAGAAGGTGCTCATTATCTAGATAAACTCATCCAACGCGTTAGTGCCAATTTCTCACACCCCGTTTTTTATTATGGCAGTGTAATGACTCACTATATTCCTTATTTGCGACAAGCTACGAAAAGAGTTTTAGTCCACCAAATCATCGAACCAGAGCTTGGTGCTATAGCATTTTTAGAGAATACCTTAAGTGATCAGGATGCAGTATGAATATTTTTGCTAAACACGCATTTTTACCGGATAGTTCTGACTGGCAAAAGGATGTACTGGTTACGTTAGATGGCCCAACCATTACTGCGGTTAAACACATTCAGTTTGATGAACGCCAAGATGCAAGGTTGTCCGCGAATTTACAATATGAATTCTTAATACCTAATTATGTCGACTTGCAAGTTAATGGTGGTGGGGGCATATTATTTGCTGAGGATACCTTGGCTTCTGACCTAAAAAAAGTGGCTGCGGTACATGCCCAATATGGTTCAGGCGCTTTATTACCCACCTTAATTACGCATAATCAAACCGCTATGCACAACATGGCCAATGTCGTTGCATCCGTCCTGTCTGAAAGTCCACGGGGATTAAATTATGCGGAGCCAGTAAATGGCATTTTGGGTGTGCATTTTGAAGGCCCTTGGTTAAGTACTGCTAAAAAAGGGATCCATTTAGCTGAACATATCCGAGCGCCAAGTGATGCGGAGTTATCTTGTGTAACACGCGGTGACTTGGGGAAAGTCTTGTTAACGTTAGCGCCAGAAACCGTTCCTGTCGATGTGATCCAAGATTTAGTAAAGCAGGGAGTTACAGTTGCTATTGGACATTCTAATGCCACACTGGAACAAACATTAGCTGCTTTAGAGGCGGGAGCGACTGGATTTACGCATTTATACAACGCCATGTCTGGTTTACAAGGACGAAATCCGGGCGTGTTAGGTGCGGCATTGGGAGAGCAGGAGACTTTTGCGGGCATTATTGCAGATGGACACCATGTCAGTACTTATGCTTTACAATTAGCTTATCAAACCAAAAGTGCAGATAAACTTGTTTTAGTCACAGATGCTATGGCGCATGCAGGATGTAATGAAGATGTATTACCGTATTTTTCTACGCAGATCACGCGTCAGGAAAATCGCTTAACGACGCCTGATGGTGCTTTGGCCGGCTCTTGTTTAACGATGCACGAAGCACTGCTGCACATGCATAAAAACGTCGGTATTAAGCTTTTTGATTGTGTGAAAATGGCCGGATGTAGTCCTCTTGATTGGCTCGGGATGTCTCACTTTAATGCCATTGAAAAAGGCCGTAGTGCTAGTTTTATTGGGCTTGATTCTACTCTTGCTATCCAGGCACATTGGTGTGAGGGGAACCAAGTTATCCAACCTAACAGCAGTGTTTAAGTGATATTTTGGTGGAGTTGTCCGGATTACTTATAACAACCAGCGTTGGTCAATATCAATAAAAGTGTCACTAGATTGGATTAGCGTATTAGCAGTTAAGTTTAGAACGCCATAAACCGCTGTTGAACAAGCATGTTGTTGTTGAATGTGGTCGAGTAGGATCGCAAAATCACCATCACCCGAAAGTAAAATTATGTGATCAACCGTCTTAGCTTGCTCCATAATATCTATAGTAATCCCCACATCCCAATCACCTTTGGCCGAACCGTCTTGGCGCTGAATAAATGGTTTGAGTTTGACGTCAAAACCAATGTGTTTTAGTGCGCTTTGGAATTTTTGCTGCTGGGTATCACCTTTATCTATGGCATAAGCAAAGGCTGCTTGAATCGAATATTCTTGGGCAATATTGTGATAAAAATAGCGATAGTTAAAAGGTCTGGCGAAGGTATCGCGAGTAGTGTAATAAATGTTTTGGACATCAACAAAAATAGCAGCGGTTTTCACATTGTATCTCTAATATTTTTTAAGTAGGTTAACACTTTAAAAGATAATGTGTCGGAAATACTAAATCTATCTTTGTATTATTAATCGTTGAGTCCATGTTTTTGTAATTTTCGATACAATGTGCGTTCACTAATACCTAACTGTTTAGCCGTTGCTGCAATGGAAACTTCTGGTTTGTAAATTTTATTTAGATAGACCTTCTCTTGTTCTTCAAGTGTTAAGATTTGTTCTCCATGTTCTCCATGTTCTCCATGTTCTTCGGCTGGCTTAATAAGTTGTGACTCAATGATATGTTGCGGTTCGATTTGTTTTTCTGGCGCTTTTAATGCTGAACGATAGATAATATTTTTTAACTCTCGAATATTTCCAAAATAAGGTAATGTAGATAGTTTAGATACTGCCTTGGGTGAAAATGTCTTGTAGTTTAGTTCTGTTTCATTGAGTAGAGACTCTGCTAATAAAGGGATATCTTCTTTTCGTTCCCGCAATGATGGTAAATATATAGGATAGCCACAGAGTCGATAATATAAGTCTTTCCTAAATTCACCTTGTGCAACAAGTTCTAAAAGATCCTTATGGGATGCGCATATAATACGAAAATCAGAGTAGATTTCCTTAATTCCCCCAACTCTTCTAAATGTTTTGGATTCAAGTAGTCGCAAAAGTTTAACTTGCATTGCTAGTGGGACGTCTGCGATTTCATCAAAAAAAACAGTTCCGCCATTAGCTAACTCAATTAATCCTTTTTTACTTGTTTGAGCACCAGTAAATGCCCCTTTCTCATGTCCAAATAATTCTGATTCAAATAAATTTTCGTTTATCCCTGTGCACTCAATCACAATATAAGGTTCAACACTTCTTTCACTAGAGTCATGGATAGCCCTAGCAGTCAATTCTTTACCGGTGCCTGTTTCACCTTGTAATAAAACGCTAATTTCTGATTTGGCTACAGTGTTAATCTCTTGGAGTAGCGATAAAAATGCAGGTGAACGACCTAGCATTTTTTGCTTTGTTGGTTCTGCAGAAGCGTAGTCAATACGATCTAATATTTCCAAAAAGCCAATGGTCATCCCATCATCGTCTTGGATCGTCTTCATATTGATTTTACAGTAGGTTTTCCCTTTACTCGTATGGTGATTATGGATCACGGAATGAGGGGAATTAGTTTGTTTACACATTTGCAAAGGGCACTCTTCACCATACATATCACAGGGGCCCTGATGCCCGTGTGATATACCAAAGCAAGTACTTTTGCCTAGCTCCACCGGTGTGTCATATGTTTCAAGATAGAGTGCATTGACTGCAAGGATAAGATAGTTCAAATCGATGAAAATGGCAGGTTTATCAATTTCATCTATCATTGATTTGATTATAGTTAAATTCATTAGTTCCACCTGCCATATTTGACATGGACATTGTCGTATTTGTCAAAGGCTATCAGGAAGACATTGATTGTGTCAATAAATACAAGGCCCAAATAGTTGGCACGATTTTAGCTAGTTTGAGGGTATAGTATTATTTATCGGAGTCCTTATGGAACTTGACCCTCTCATTTTATCTCGTATACAGTTCGCCTTTGTGGTGTGTTTTCATGCTATTTTTCCTGTGTTTACTATAGGTCTAGCGAGCACAATTGCAGGTTTTGAAACACTAGCCTATAAAACGGGTAATCCTATTTGGCAAAAACTATCTAAGTTCTGGATCCAAGTTTTTGCTGTTGTATTTGGTATCGGAGTCGTCTCTGGGATAGTGATGTCTTTTCAATTTGGGACTAATTGGAGTAACTTCTCTTATGCGACTGCTAATTTTCTCGGTCCAGTATTAAGTTATGAGGTTGTTACCGCCTTTTTCTTGGAAGCGGGCTTTTTAGGAGTGTTGTTATTCGGCCGTGATAAAGTGTCACAAGGTGTGCATCTGTTCGCTGCTATTATGGTTGCCACAGGTACTTTTATTTCTTCATTTTGGATTTTGGCTGCGAACTCACTGATGCAGACACCTGATGGTCTTATGAATATTGATGGGATTTATCATGTTGTATCGTGGACTGATTCACTCTTTACTCCCTCATTCGGTTACCGTTTTGCACATATGGCACTTGCATCATTTTTAACAGCATCATTGGTAGTGGCAGGAGTCAGTGCTTGGTTTGTGTTACAAAATAGAGAATTAGAAGCTAACAAGAAGGCACTATCTATTGCTTTATGGTTCTTACTCATTCTTGCTCCGTTGCAAGCTGTTGTTGGTGATTTCCATGGTCTAAATACCTTGAAATATCAGCCGATGAAAGTTGCTGCAATGGAAGGAAATTGGGAAACGCAACCCGGTGTACCTTTACTTCTATTTGCCATACCAGACCAAGAAGCTGAAACAAATCATTTTGAGATTAAAATACCTAAATTAGCAAGTTATGTACTGACTCATGATCCAGATGGTGTAGTGCCTGGATTAAAAGATGTACCTGCTGCAGAAAGGCCTCCGGTATTCATCGTATTTTGGTCGTTCAGAGTGATGGTTGGTTTAGGTTTATTAATGATTGTGTTTGCAGTTTGGGGACTTCTATTAAGGCGTTCTGGCAAGATCTACACTTCGAAAATTTTCCTAAATGGTTTACGTCTCATGAGTATTTCCCCATTCCTAGCTGTTTTAGCGGGCTGGGTTGTCACTGAATCAGGCAGAGCTCCATGGCTTATCTACGGTCAAATGACGCACGCCCAAGGTCTTACGCCATCACTGACTGGAGGTATGGCATTATTTTCACTCATTGGTTATGTGTTGGTTTACGCAATGGTATTTAGCGCTGGCATATATTATTTACTACAAGTGTTTAAGGGAGGGATTGAGCATACGGATATTCCTCATGAATTGACCACAGTTGAAAGACCGAGTCGTCCACTTTCTGCTGCTCATATTGCTATTGACGAGGATTTATAAAATGGAAAATATATATGATTTAACCATTATTTGGGCCGGTATTATTGGCTTTGGTATAATGATGTATGTCTTGATGGATGGGTTTGATTTAGGCCAGGGGATCTTATTTCCTTTTGCTCCGAATGAACAAGCTAGAGACACAATGATGAATTCTGTTGCTCCTATTTGGGACGGTAATGAGACTTGGTTGGTGTTAGGTGGTGCGGGCTTACTGGCAGCATTCCCCTTAGTATATGCTGTATTTTTGCCAGCATTATACATAGGTGTATTTTTGTTGTTGGCAGGGCTAATTTTTAGAGGGATAGCTTTTGAATTTCGTTTTAAAGCAAAAACCTCAAAATACTTATGGAGTTATTCATTTTCTGTGGGTTCAATAGTCGCTTCATTTGCCCAAGGAGCAGTAGTTGGCGCTTATATCCAAGGTTTTGAAACGGAAGGCTTTGCTTATTCCGGTGGCGCACTGGATTGGTTAACACCATTTACAGTACTAACAGGTTTTGGTTTGGTTGTTGGGTATGCTTTATTAGGTAGTACTTGGTTGATATTGAAAACAGAAGGCGAGGTACAAGAGTTTGCGTATAACATCACACCTAAATTACTACTTGGGTTGATGGCAATATTTACTTTAGTTTGTATTTACACTCCATTTATCGATGAATTTGTATATACAAGATGGTTTGAAAGTATTTCATTAATTTGGGTTTTACCAGTATTAGTATTGTATTGTGCATATCTTGTTTTTAAGCATGTAAAACAACGTAATGAAGGTTTACCATTTGTCGCTTCTATGGGAATTTTCTTATTCAGTTACTTAGGTCTACTAGCCAGTAAATGGCCATATATCGTGCCTCCTAAATTCACGATATATGATGCAGCATCAGCATATAACTCTCAGCTATTCTTACTGCTTGGCTTCTTGTTTGTGATTCCTATTGTATTGACTTATACCAGTTGGACATATTGGGTGTTTAGAGGCAAAGTCAAAGAGGGTGGATATCATTAAAGTATGCGCCAGGAAAAGCTAAATTTAGCAAGTTTCAAAGACCTTAGCTCGAGTCAGGACTTACTAAAGGTTTGTCTAAATAGCCACAAAGCACAGTTGAGGTTAGCTGTGTTATGTGGTGTGTTAAATACGTTCTTTTTGTGTGTACAGTGGGGTGTGCTTTCGTACCTAGTACAAAGTGTCGTTGTTGAAAAAACACACATTACGGATTTATCATTTTGGGTTCTTATACTAGTAGCTGCCGCTATTATGAAAGCAATCACAACAAAGTTTCAAACCCACTTTTCTGAGTCTGCTAGTTCTAACATTTGTTTGGGTCTTAGAGAGGCTCTTCTTTCTCACTGGAATAAAATATCACCATGTCATTTGCATACTTCTCCTGCTGCATCTGCTACGCAATTAATTGATGATGTGAATAGTATGGAAGGATATTTTTCTCGATATTGGCCGCAACAAATGCTGTCGGTTATTTCACCCCTAATGATATTTCTGGTCGTGCTATGGCTAAATTGGTTGTGTGCACTATTACTTCTCATTGCTGCACCTTTGATACCTATGTTTATGATTCTTATTGGGATGGGAGCAGAAACAATCAATGAAAGGCATATGCTTTTGAGGCAGAGGTTATCAGGTCATTTTTTGAATCGTATTCAATATTTACAAACGATTAAATTACTTGGAGCAACTGCGCAGCTAGAGGGCGAAATTCAAGTTAAGAGTGAGCAGTATCGCAATGTCATAATGAGAACGCTCAAAGTAGCTTTCTTATCATCAACAGTACTGGAGTTTTTTACGAGTATTGCAATAGCGAGTTTAGCTATGTATATAGGATTTTCTTTATATGGAGCAATTACATGGGGGCCGGCAGAAGAAATCACATTATTTAGTGGTTTATTTATGTTGTTATTGGCACCTGAATTTTTCCAACCGTTAAGAATTTTGTCACAGTATTATCACGATAAAGCCAGTGCAGTGGGAGCGGCTAATAATTTGCTTCCTCATTTTTTAGTGTCTAGTTCTGTGGACATATCAACACCTATACAAGAAAGGCCTTTTCCTCTTTCTATCAACTCTCCAAAACCAGAGCTTCACCTCAAAGATGTGTCGGTAGGAATACCAGGAGAACCAGTCCTTGCAAAAGATATTAATTTGAGTGCCAAGGGTGGCCAAATTATTGTCGTAAGTGGGCCATCAGGCATCGGTAAAACTACATTGTTAAATTCATTAGTAGGGTACCTTGCTCCGATTAAAGGTCAGATAAATATAGTACCGCCAAGTAATTTTGCTTACTTACCGCAGCGCCCTTGGTTTAAAGATGGGACGATTTTAGACAATATTTTGGCATTAGCTCCTTTAGCTGAGGTTGATGAAATTTGGCAAGTTTTAGAACGTTTAGGCTTAAAACAAGAACTGTCTGACACAAATCGAGGTCTTGATACTGTTCTGGGCGATCAGGGTTTAGGTCTGTCAGGTGGACAATTACAGAGAATTGCTTTGAGTCGAATATTGTTAAATCCAAGTCCCATTATTATATTGGATGAACCCACTGCAAAATTGGATAAGAGAAGTCGTAATATAGTGATAGATGTCATACAAAATCTTGCGATTTCATCTATAGTCGTTATTGCCACACATGATCATGCTCTTATAGAGATTGCAGAGCAAAAAATAGATTTTGCGACTATCCATAAAGTGAGCCTAACATGAAATACTGGTTCAAGCTCATCTTCGGTGAAGAACAAAAAAGAATAGTGGTAGGGGTTCTTTTAGCATTTATTACTGCTATATCTGGTGTGGCATTGTTACTTTTATCTGGTTGGTTTATCACTGCTACAGGTTTAGTAGGTATCAGTCTAGGTTTAGGTATAATAATCATATTTGATATGTATATGCCCGGTTCAGGGATTCGTTTTTTTGCGCTAAGTCGAACAGTAAGCCGGTATATTGAAAGACTATATAATCATAATACGATTTTAAAATTAGTCGCAGTATTTAGAGGTGAGCTATTTGGACGTTTACTGAAGCTTAATTATAGTGTCAGTAAACACAAAGATAATAAGGAGTGGTTGAGCCGTTTAACTGCTGATCTAGATGCTTTAGATAGCATTTTATTAAGATTTACCATAACCCCCTTAGCAATCTGTTTACTCAGTCTTGCAGTAGGCATATTTAGCTGTTTTTTATGGCGAGATAGCACTGTCTTATTATTGGGTTTACTTACTTTTTCATTATTGTTTGGCGTGTTTGGAACCGTATTTTTTACCACAGCCAAAGCTTATGATAAAGCCACGCTTCAGAACACCTTACGTAAAAAAAGTATTGAACATCTGGAGGGGAGTTTTCAACTACATTGTATGGGTTTGCAAACTATACACGCTAAACCTATGCAAAAAGAGTTGCAAGCTCTTAATAAACTAGAAGCTGAATTCCACAAAGCCTCAAGTTGGGTCCAGTTTATATTGGACCTTTTTCTCCAATTGGGCTTAGTCAGTGTGATTTTATTTACGCTTAATAATGCTCAGGAGTCTATTATTTCAGGACCTGTCGCTGTACTACTTATTTTGTTGACGGTAGGCTTGATTGAAATAGTCCAAGTATTACCAAGCCAATTTAAAGAATGGGGTAAGACAAAATACTCTGCGCTTAAGTTGCAAAGCGAATTCTCACAAAAAAACAAACAAATTGAAAAATCGTCTGGTACAAATACTGCTGTGGAATATTTTTCAGTACATATTAATAATCATCCTTTTATACCTGCTAGCAAGAACGGATTAGTACTCACATTTGCTAAAGGTACAACATCCTTTGTCGGTCGTTCGGGATCTGGTAAGTCAACTTGTGCAAACATATTAGCCGGTTTAGTGTCCCAGAAGGAGTTGTTGGAGAACCAAGTTCAATACACGATTAACGGTGACTCAAGAAAGGATATATCTTACTTTAAGGGGACTGACTTGTTTTATTTACAGCAGGAAAACACCATATTTTCAGACTCTATCCGTTACAACCTTACTCTAGGGCTTAAGGAACTTACCGAATCTGAATTAAATATTGCATTAAGCAAAGTGGGTTTAGCTGATTGGGTAAAGGGCTTACCTCATGGCTTAGATACTTGGCTTGGGGAAACTGGTGAAAATCTATCTGGAGGGCAGGCTCGTCGACTGTGTCTAGCTCGATTATTCTTGAGAAAACCTAAGTTTATCATTTTGGACGAACCATTTAATGGCATTGATAAAATGACAGCAGATATGATCAATGATGAATTATTATGTCATCTTAAAGGTGCAAACTTGGCAGTTTTCACACATGAAATTTCAGGTTTTTATACCAAACAAGCTCACACAGTAGTGACTGATTTAAATTTGGAATAAACAAAGGTGAATTTAGTTCACAAAATTATAACATCTAAATTGACTAATTACTTTTAAGTATATATTATATTTTTTTATTCTATGGGAGTGTGATCTTGGAAATATTCGGATATTTTGCTGCAGTTTTAATGGGTGTGGTGCTAGGCGCGATTGGTGGCGGTGGCTCAATACTTACAGTCCCTATTTTAGTTTACTTGTTCGGTCAAGACGCAACCGAAGCAACTGCTTACTCTTTGTTGATTGTCGGTTTAACTGCTACATACGGTGCATATACTTATTTTCGTAAAGGTTTAATTGATTTTAAATCCGCTATTATTTTTGCAATTCCATCGATAATTGCCGTCTATCTCACCCGCGCTTACATGATGCCTGCTATCCCAGAAGTATTACTTACCACGCCTTTTGAAGTAACTCGAAATACATTGATTATGGTCAGTTTTTCCATGTTGATGTTGTTATCAGCCTATATGATGTTAACGCGAGATAACCAAAATGTAGTGCAGGGCAATGGCAGTCAGAAACCGCTACTCATTATGCTTGAAGGTGCAGTGGTTGGTGTTGCAACAGGTGTTTTAGGTGCTGGCGGTGGTTTTTTAATTATTCCAGCATTAGTCATTTTTATGGGAATGGAAATGAAAAAAGCGGTAGCAGCTTCTCTCCTGATCATTTCCTTAAAATCGATAATTGGTTTTACCGGTGATTTACAAGCGGGATTCCAAGTTGACTGGATGTTTGTTCTTAAACTCATCGTATGCACCATCATAGGCATGACAATCGCTGCCAAAGTAGCAACAAATATTGACGGTACAAAATTACAAAAAGGTTTTGGCGTATTTACCCTAATAATCGCCGCATTCATTTTAATCAAAGAACTTATATAACGGAGTAATAATGAAGATACAGACTTTTTACGATGAGGTAACAGCAACTTTTACTCATATCGTGATTGATGAAGAAACCAAAAAATGTGCTGTTATTGACTCCGTTCTAGATTATGACCATTTTTCTGGTATGGTGAAAACAGAGAGTGCGGATAAGGTAGTAGCTTATATTAAAGAAAATGAATTAGAAAATGAGTGGATTTTAGAATCACATATTCATGCTGACCATATCACAGCTTCAGGTTATTTACAGAAACATATAGGTGGTCAAACCGCCATGGGTGTTGGGATAAAAGACGTCTTAAAAATCTGGGTACCTCTTTTTGATGCCAGTGATGACACGCCTATTACAGGAGAGCAATTTGACCGTTTGTTAGATGAAGGAGATGAGATTCAAATTGGTAATCTGACTTTAACTACTTGGCTCACACCCGGTCATACTCCTGCTTGTGCAAGTTATTACTGTGCGCAAGAAGACGTGATCTTTGTCGGTGACACTATGTTCGCACCACACCTTGGTACAGCCCGATGTGATTTTCCTGGAGGTTCTGCATCTGATTTATATAAAACAATTCAGCGATTTTATTCACTTCCTGATAATACAACAGTATATCTCTGCCATGACTATCCAAAGTCAGGTGAAGAGCCGTTGGTGAAAATTACAATAGGTGAACAAAAAACATCTAATGTACAAATTCAACCAGCAACCGCTTATTCTGAATATGTTGCTAAAAGAGAAGCCAGAGATGCAACATTATCAGTACCTAAGTTATTGTTTCCATCGTTACAAACAAACCTGAGATTGGGTGATTTTGGTGTTAAATCCAAGAACGGTTTGCAATATATTAAAATTCCAATTAACGCATTGTGAGGTCACCTATGAATTCTAAACGTTTAACTAAAAATGTAACTGTTTGTCCGCAAATCTTAGTCTCTGATTTACAAGAAATTCATGCGCAAGGATTTAAAACAATAGTTTGTCATCGTCCAGATGGTGAAGGTGCCGATCAGATTAACTTTACCGAGATCAAAGATGCAGCTGAGGCATTGGGGATTAAGGCAGTTTATCAACCTGTAGTGAGTGGAAAGATTACTGATGAAGATGCTCAGGCATTTAAACAGACTTTAGAGGAAGCAGATTTACCATTATTTGCATATTGTAGAACTGGCACAAGATCCACTACATTATGGTCACTTGCTCAAGCTAACGAAATAGCAGTCAATGATATTCTGCAAATTACTAAAAGTGCGGGATATGATATGTCCGGTGTGGCGAGACGTATTTTAAATGGGGGAGTAACTCCAGCTGATAAAACAGATCAAAAGTTTGACATTGTTATTGTTGGCGGTGGCGCTGCAGGTATATCAGTTGCATCAAGTTTATTAGAGAGACAACCTAGTTTATCCATTGCAGTAATTGATCCCGCTGATGTTCACTATTATCAGCCTGGATGGACCTTGGTGGGTGCGGGTGTATTTAAACCTGAGGAAACAGTAAAGACAATGTCCTCTCTTATTCCTGAGGGTGTAACTTGGATTAAAAATGCCGTTGCGGCGTTTGAGCCAAAACAGAATAAAGTTTTGTTGGACGGTTGTAGTATTATTGAATATACAAAACTTATTGTGTGTCCAGGTCTTAAACTGGACTGGGATAAAATCAGTGGGCTAAAAGAGACTTTAGGTAAAAATGGAGTGACCTCAAACTATAGGTTTGACCTTGCACCATATACTTGGGATCTAGTGCAAAAATGCACATCAGGAAAAGCAGTATTTTCTCAGCCACCTATGCCAATTAAGTGTGCTGGAGCTCCACAAAAAGCCATGTATCTCTCATGTGATCATTGGTTGAAAAATTCAGTTTTAGATAAAATTGACGTACAGTTTTTTAATGCAGGTCCAGTGTTGTTCGGCGTTAAAGATTACGTTGCACCACTTATGAAATATGTTGAAAAATACAATGCAAATCTTAACTTTTCACATAATTTAGTGAAAGTTGATGGACCAAACAAAAAAGCATATTTCCAAGATTTAAGTGCGCCAGATACAACTGATTTGGTTGAAGTAGATTTTGATATTTTACATGTTGTTCCTAGTCAGTCAGCTCCTGATTTTATCAAGTTCAGTCCTTTGGTTGATGCTAATGGTTGGGTCGATGTTGATCAATCAACCCTACAACACAAGACATTTCCTGATATTTATAGTTTGGGGGATGTAATGAATGCCCCTAATGCAAAAACAGCTGCTGCAGCGCGAATGCAAGCGCCTGTCGTAGCTACAAATGTGTTACACGATTTAGGGATGGCTAAAACCAGAGCCATTTATGATGGTTACGGTTCCTGTCCTTTAACCGTCGAGAAAGGCAAGATAGTCTTGGCAGAGTTTGGTTATGGTGGAAAGCTATTACCGACTTTTCCATCATGGTTAATAAAAAGTACTGAACCTTCAAAACTAGCTTGGATACTCAAAGAGAAGCTATTACCGCCAATTTATTGGAAAGCTATGCTCAAAGGTAAAGAGTGGTTTGCTAAGCCTAAAGAACTCAACTAAAAAGTCTACTAACGATAAAACCAGTCAAAAGTTGACTGGTTTTTTTTTGGATTAGGTATCACATATTGACAAATGCTAGATATTTGCTATATTAGATTTATCTAATATGTTTTTAATAGGTTACTGTATGTTTACAGAATTACAAAAGCTTAAAATGGCTGAAAATGCAGAAGCCGCTGAAGCATTATTAAAATTGTTAGCAAATAAATATCGCCTTCAAATATTGTGCTCCCTGACAGATAGTCAGCTTAGTGTTACAGACTTGGAAAGCATTTCTGGTCTTTCGCAGTCTGCACTATCCCAACATTTAGCTAAATTACGTCAAGCAAATGTGGTGACGACTGTTAAAGACGGGCAAATGGTGTATTACAAACTAGCAAGTGTTGAAATCAATGCATTGCTTTCTGTATTACATCTCATTTATTGCAATAAATAAGAATTTACTAATATATAGGAACCAAATATGAAATTTACGAATATTTCCCCAGTTGAAGCTCAAGCGCTTGTTTCTCAAGGTGAAGCTCAATTAATTGACGTTAGAGAGCCAGGAGAGTTTTCTAGCAAACATATCGAAGGTGCGACATTATTACCGTTAAGTAAAATCAGAGCGGGAGATTTGCCTCAGACTGATAAGAAAATAATTATATATTGTTTACGAGGTGGCCGTGGAACGTCTGCCTGCACTAAATTAACTGACGAAAATAGCTCATTGACTATTTATAATATTGAGGGTGGGATTACAGCATGGGAACAAGCTGGTTTACCTGTTAAAACTGGACAAAGTAAAGTCTTACCTCTCGATCGTCAAGTACAGTTGACTATTGGTAGTGCAGTCTTTTTGGGGTCTGCTGCTACTTACTTTATAGACCCTAATTTCTTAATCATTCCTGCATTTTTTGGTGCTGGTTTAACATTTGCTGGTGCATCTGGCTTTTGTGGATTAGCACGTGTGATGGCCATGATGCCTTGGAACCAAAAACTGAGCTAAATAAAACCTTATTTACCTTCTCGAGAAAAACGTTATGCAAGAAATGTGGAATACTAGATTTGCATCCTCAGAATATGTTTATGGTGAATTACCAAATATTTTCTTGGTAGAACATTTAGATAAATTACTTGGTTGTAAAAAGGTGCTACTTATAGCCGAGGGAGAGGGTAGAAATGCCGTATATCTTGCTCGACAAGGACTCGATGTGACAGCTGTTGACTTTTCTGAAGTCGGCCGTGACAAATGTTTGTCATTAGCTAGTAAATATAATGTGAAAGTTGACTATCACGTTGCAGATTTGGCAAATTATGATTTTCCTAGCAACACTTATGATGCAGTTATTGGTATATTTGCCCATACTCCAGCATTTATTCGTAAGTCAGTACATGCACAAATCCCAAGTGCATTAAAACAAAACGGTATTTGTTTGATTAAGGGTTACACACCAGAACAGATAACACTTGGTACTGGTGGACCCAAGGATCCTGAAATGATGCTCAGTACATGTATTCTCACTGATGAAATTATAGGGTTAGATGTACTATATTGCGAAGAAAAACGAGTAGTGTTGAATGAAGGTATATTGCACCAAGGAGAAAGTGCTGTAATTGAATTCATTGCACGTAAGTTATAGATGATAGGTAAAAAAATAGGAGCTTAAGCTCCTATTTTTTCTTTTAAACTAAGTGTTCAGCCATTATCGTTGTCTTTATGAAGTCAATTAAAAGGTCGCTAAAACACACTTTAGCTAACTACATTTTTTCAAAGATTGTCGCTATACCCTGACCATAACCAATACACATTGTCGCTAGACCAACATTATGATTCTGTTGTTCCATTACATTGATTAATGTAGTGGAAATACGTGAACCAGAACAACCCAATGGGTGGCCTAACGAAATAGCGCCACCATTTTGATTTACTTTTTCATCGTAGTTATCTAACCAGCCAAGTTGTTTGATACATGACAATGCTTGGGCAGCAAATGCTTCATTAAATTCTGCAATATCGATATCATCCATAGTCATACCTGCACGAACAAGTGCTTTCTTGGTCGCTGGTACTGGACCAAAGCCCATAATCGCCGCATCACAACCAGAAACAGCCATTGCTTTGATTTTTGCTCGTGGAGTTAATCCTAACTCTTTAGCGCGTTTAGCCGACATTAATAGCATTGCTGATGCGCCATCAGAGATAGCTGAGGATGTACCCGCCGTAACTGAACCAGAAACTGGATCAAAAACTGGTCGCAATGTGCCGAGTGTTTCTGGTGTTGTTTCCGGACGAATGACTTCATCAGACTCCACCAGTGTCAACATACCGTTTGCATCATGACCCTCAATAGGCACGATCTCATTGTCCCAACGTCCCGCTAAGTGAGCGGCATGTGCGCGTTGATGTGAACGTGCACCAAAGGCGTCTTGCATTTCACGGGTAATACCATTTTGCTTACCTAATAGTTCAGCTGTTAGACCCATACTGCCCGAGGCAGAAGCAGTTGTTTTGGCCAAGCTCGGATTTAAGTCGATATTGTAATTCATTGGAACATGTCCCATATGCTCTACACCACCAATCATGTAAATATCCCCCATTCCAGTCATAATGCCACGTGCAGCATCATGTAAGGCTTGCATCGAGGAACCACATAGACGATTCACTGTGTTAGCAGCGACAGAACGTGGAATATCGGTGAGTAACTGTGCATTACGCGCAACGTTAAATCCTTGTTCTTTAGTTTGTTGGACACAACCCCAAATAATATCTTCGATCTCACTCGGATCAATTTTGGGATTACGAGCGAGCAGCGCACTCATTAAGTGAGCTGATAAATTTTCAGCACGGACATTTCTAAAAACACCGCCTTTTGAACGACCCATTGGGGTACGTACACAATCGATTACAACAACTTCTTGCATAATAATTCTCCTTGGCCGTTATGCGGTGAAATAAGTTTTGCCAGCCGCTGCCATTTCTCGGACACCGTCTGTAACTTGATAAAGTGCACCTAAGTGTGCATATTTATCAGCGAGTTCTACGAAGTTCGCTAGACCCATAGTATCAATATAACGGAAGATCCCACCTCGGAAAGGAGGGAACCCGGTACCAAACAACAATGCCATATCCGCTTCAGCAGGTGAGGCGATGATCCCTTCTTCTAAACAGCGGATGGATTCATTTGCCATCGGGATCATCAAGCGAGCGATAACCTCTTCTTTACTAAACTCTGTTTTCTCTGCGGCATGTTCTGCGATCATTTCAATTGCAACAGGAGCAGGTGTCTTACTCGGGCGACCGCGTTTATCTTTGCCATGGTCATAGAAACCGACGCCATTTTTTTGTCCTAAGCGGTTGGCTTGATACATTAACGTCACTGGGTCATTAGCTACTTTTTGCATACGTTCAGGGAAACCATCCGCCATAACACCTGCAGCATGATCCGCTGTATCGATACCCACAACATCTAAAAGGAAGGCGGGTCCCATTGGCCAGCCAAATTCTTTTTCCATAACCTTATCAACAGCGACAAAGTCAGCACCATCTAGGATTAATTTACTGAAACCTGCAAAATAAGGGAATAAAACACGGTTGACAAAGAATCCAGGGCAGTCATTGACGACGATAGGGGTTTTGCCCATACGAAGCGTAGTTGCGACTACTGCTGAGATAGTTTCATCAGAGGTCTTTGCTCCGCGAATAATCTCTACTAAAGGCATCTTATGCACTGGATTAAAGAAGTGCATGCCACAAAAACGCTCAGGTTTTTGTAATGATTCAGCGAGTAAGTCAATCGAGATAGTCGAAGTGTTAGAGGTAATAATGGCATCTTCTGCAACATGCTGTTCAGTCTCTGCGAGAACCATCCCTTTTACTTTTGGATTTTCCACAACCGCTTCAATCACTAGATCAGCGTGTTGGATAGCCGAATAGTCTAAAGTAGGTGTAATGTTATTCAGGGTACTTGCCATCTTCTTCGCGTTAACGCGACCGCGTTTCATACCACTTTCAAGAATCCCTGCCGCTGTCGATAAACCTAAATCAAGTGCTTCTGGTGCAATATCTTTCATGATCGATGGGATACCTTTAACGGCACCTTGGTAAGCTATACCCCCACCCATAATACCGGCACCAAGTACTGCATTTTGTTTGATGTCTTTAGTGGCAGCTTTGGCTTGTTTTTTCCCTTTCGCCTTGACCATCTGGTCGGCTAAGAAAATACCAATTTGCGCCTTCGCAGCATCGGTTTTGGTTAATTGCACAAAGCCTTGGTTTTCTAGTGCCATCGCTTCGGCACGACCTAAGCCTGCTGCGGCTTCTATGGTATTCACCATCATATGTGGCGCTGGATAATGTTTACCGGCTTTGGCAAATATCATACCTTTAGCGGTATTAAAGCCCATAATCGCTTCATTTTGACCTAAGTTAAGCGGGGCGAGTTTCGCCGCACGTCGCTGTTGCCAATCTAACTTACCGTTAATGGCTGACAGTAACATGGTTTTGGCTGATGCGACTAAATGCTCGGGAGCCACAACTGCATCAACTGCACCTTCGTGTAGGGCTTTTTCTGCTTTGCGGTCTGCACCCGTTGTCATCCACGTCAGTGCGTTATCAGCGCCAACAATTCTAGGTAAACGGACAGTACCACCGAAGCCTGGCATGATCCCAAGTTTCACTTCTGGAAGCCCCAAACGCGCTGTGGTATCTGCAATGCGCAGGTCACAAGCGAGGGCCATTTCACAACCACCACCTAAGGCGAAACCAGTAACCGCTGCGATAGTTGGCACGTTTAGATCTTCAAAGCGATCAAAAATATCTGTAGAAGCTTTTACCCAAGCAAGCACTTCCGCCTCTGGCATGGCGAACATATCTGTGAATTCAGTAATATCGGCACCCACAATAAATGCAGGTTTGTCAGAGTGCACCAACACGCCTTTGACAGCGCTGTTGGCAGAAATAGCTTGCGTTGCAGCATCGAATTGCTCTAATGTTTCACGGTCAAATTTATTAACTGAACCGTTTGCAGCAAAACACAGCTCTGCAATGCCATCAGCGTCTAATTTAACGCTGATATTGGTACCTTCGTACATCATGATTGTCTCCTTTGGCAGTGCCAAATCGTTATATGTAGAGTTAAAATTTATTGTAATAACTGGTCGTATCAGTAAATCCATTGAAAATCATATTGTCAATAAGTGCAAATGATTTCTATGCTTAAATGTATATAGCTATTATTTATAGTTGTCACTTATAGTTTAGTAAGGTTTACTATTGCTTTATTTATTAAAAACAAGATTTCGCAAATTCATCATTTCCATATGGATAGGTGTTTTCCTTATGGGAAGCGCTCTTGCCAGTGACCTATCCCAACCATTAGGCGCTTCCCCTCCCGCTTCATTGACGCCACAGCAAACGCTTTATAAACAGACCTATCAAGCCATTCAAAATGGAGACCGTAAAGCCTATTGGCAAGCGCAAAATCAGCTCGAGGACTATCCATTACTTCCCTACTTAAAAAGGGCTTACATGCAGAAGTTTATGCGCAGTTTGCCAGCAACCGTAGTGGAGCAGTATCTCAATGATTATAGTCAGGATCCTTTTATCAAGACTATTCAATTTCGTTATCTTGCCTATTTGTCGACGCGTGCCCCGCAAAAATTTGCACAGTGGTATCAAAAAACACCTACGGATTGGCTTAATGCATCATTGCATTGTCGATATTTACGAGGATTTAGTCGCAACAAAACAAAATTAATGCGCTATGACTCATTGATTAATTCACTTTGGCAAAAACCTTCCTCTCAGGTTGAAATCTGTGACGCTGTCTTTGCCCGTTGGCGCAGTTATGGCGGATTAACCCAAGATCGTGTGTTAGCCCGAATAAAGTTGGTGGCTAAACAAGGACACCCTAAGTTCATTGCCTATTTGACGACATTACTTACCAAAGACAACCAATACCTAGGGCGCTTGTGGGGTCAGGTCGCTAATTCATCTGCTTACATTACACGTACTTCTTATTGGGAAAAAGCAGATAAATTTAATCAACAAGCCATTGTTATGTTCGGCATGGAACGCTTAATTTGGCGCAATGTTGATGTGGCCTTAAATAATATAAAAATCATCAGTGACAAGGCGAGTCTGACAGCAGCCCAACTTTTTCATTTATATAAAACGCTAGCGATTCGTTTAGCCCTATTACAAGACGAACGAGCAGAATATTGGTTGGCTGCTGCCGCAGAGCTGGATATGCGAGAAGATCTCAGAGATTGGACTGTCAGTTATTGGATCCAACAAAAAGATTGGACAGCTTTGCAGAGTTTTGTTGAGACATTGTCGCTCGACTGGCAAAACGATGGCAGGACGCGTTATTGGTCAGCGACAGCGTTACACAAAACAGGAAACCATAAGCAAGCTAACGACATACTTAAAAACCTCGCCCAGACCCGGAGTTACTATGGGTTTTTAGCTAGTGATGCACTCGAGTTACCGATTCAACTGAATCATCAAAGTATTGTGATACCGGCCGAGCATTTTAGTCTCATAGAAAATGATAAAGCTTTTCAAGCCGCCTTTGAATTATTAGCGGTTGGTCAATTGCATTGGGCACGTAGTAAATGGCAAGCGTTTTTGAGCGGTTTGCCCGTAGCTGTCGGCAAAAGCGCTGGTGTCATCGCTGCACAACGAGGTTGGCATGACAGAGCTGTATATGCCATGGCTGAATTCGGAACGCTTACAGAAACACAGATTCGTTTCCCAATCGTCTACCAGGATGCGTTTTTTTCTGCAGCAAAAAATTATCAGCAAGCCCCGAGTTGGTTACTCGCTGTTGCTCGCAGAGAAAGCGCTTTTGTACCAGATGCACGTTCCACTGCTAATGCCTTTGGCATTATGCAAGTTTTACCCAGTACCGCTTCCTATATCGCGCAACGAGATGTGTCTCGTGTAGAGTTAAAAGACCCCAAAAAGAACATTGCACTTGGGGCACAATATTTAGATTATTTGAGCGGTAAGGTCAGTGCTAACCAAGTGTTACGAACGGCTGCTTATAATGCTGGCTGGCGTCGCGTGCTAGAATGGTTACCTGAAGAACCCGTGACAGCAGTGTCATGGATAGAGTCTATCCCTTTTAAAGAGACGCGTGCTTACGTCAAAGCAGTCATAGCTTATGAGCGAATCTATGCCAAACGTCTAGCTAGTAATGGGGAAATAATACCGTCCAGTTTTGCCGATTTGTCCCAGATGATGATTAGTCAGGATACGCTGACAACGCAAGAACAGGGTGGTAAACTAGCTCAACGATAATAATAAAGGACACCCAATGACAGACTTCAAGCAAATGGCTACTGAATTATATCCTGCGCACATTCAACATATGCAAGGACTGGCTCGAGAAGCATTGGCACGAGAAAATTTAGATGGCTTAGTTATTCATTCAGGGCAAAGTAAGCGCATGTTTCTTGACGATAACTACTATCCATTTCATGTAAATCCCCAATTCAAAGCTTGGTGTCCAGTGACAGATAATCCAAATTGCTGGTTAGTCATTGATGGCGTGAATAAACCTAAATTGATTTTTTATCGCCCAGATGATTTTTGGCATAAAGTTCCGCCTGCACCAAATGATTTTTGGACCACTGAATTTGATATTATTTTGTTGTCACAAGCAAATGCTGTAGAGAAACATCTGCCGTTAGATAAAACCCATTATGCTTACATTGGTGAATCCATAGAAGTGGCCAAAGCGCTGGGTTTTGAGCATGTGAATCCAGACCGTGCTTTACACTATATGCATTATCACCGAGCCTATAAAACGGAGTATGAATTAACGTGTATGCGTGAGGCAAATCGGATCGCAATTGGTGCTCATAAAGCTGCAGAATCTGCATTTTTAGCGGGTAAAAGTGAATTTGATATTAATTTAGATTATCTTGCAGTAGCGCGACAAGGTGATAATCAAGTTCCCTATAACAATATCATCGCATTAAATGAGCATAGCGCAATATTGCACTACACTGTTTTAGAAACCCAAGCACCAACACAACCTTTATCGTTTTTAATCGATGCAGGGGCGAGCGTACATGGTTACGCTTCCGATATTACTCGTACATATACCACGTCTACTGGCGTGTTTGCGGACATGATTAAAGGCGTTGATGCATTAACCGTTGAGTTAGCCAATAAGCTTACCCCACAGAAATCGTATATTGATACCCATTTACAAGCCCATACAGGTATCGCTATTTTATTAGAAGAGTTCGGTATTGTGAATTTACCGGCCCAAGAGATTGTTGCAAAAGGGATCACTAAAACATTTTTCCCACATGGCATCGGACATATGCTGGGCCTACAAGTACATGATGTAGCGGGTCATGTGCACGATGATCGCGGTACACCTCATCCAGCGCCTGCGGAGCATCCTTTTTTACGCTGCACTCGTGATATTGAAGCAAACCATGTCTATACGATTGAACCGGGTTTGTACTTCATTGATAGCTTGTTAGCAAAACTCAAAGCAACCCCTGAATCCCAATATGTCAATTGGGATGTCGTGGCACAACTAAAACCATTCGGTGGTATACGCATCGAAGATAATGTCATTGTACATGCAACAAGAAATGAAAATATGACTAGGGAAGGCGGCTTGAACTGAGCTGCTTTTATAAAAAGAGACGTAACCCTTTGTGTGATATGAGGGTTACTATTTAAATCTGTTTAGGTCTATATGTGATTAGGCCAATACGGGTTTAAGCAACCCGTTCAACGGCGATATGAGCCAGGCCTATAAGCGCTGATTTGTACTCACTTTCAGGTAAAACCGCTAAGTGACTGATCGCCAGATCACGCTCGGATAGGGCTTTTGCTTTGGTATATTCTATTGATTGGGTATCTTGCATTATGGCAAGAATTTCATCGAGATTTGCTGAACCGTCGCCTGCAACAATGGCTGATTTTATTTGTGCAGAATGGTCAGGCTGACTATGCCACATAGCGTGCAAGAGAGGTAATGTAGGTTTTCCTTCGGCGAGATCATCCCCTGCGTTTTTACCCATCTCATCAGCACTCGCTGTGTAATCAAGAATATCATCTACCAGTTGAAATGCGGTACCAAGATGTTTGCCGTATTCTTGCATAGCAATTTCTACCGCCGGTGGCTGATTGGTCAAAACGGCTGCAAGTTGTGTCGCAGCTTCAAATAAACGAGCTGTTTTACTATAAATAACAGCGAAATAGTTATCTTCAGTGGTTTCAGGATCGTTAACGTTCATTAACTGCTGCACTTCGCCTTGCGCGATGCGGTTAGTTGCATCAGATAAAATCCGCATTACCGCCATACTGTCGAGATCTACCATCATTTGGAAAGCACGAGAGTAAAGAAAATCACCGACAAGCACACTTGCTTCATTACCAAACAGTGCATTTGCTGTCTCTTGGCCTCGGCGTAGTTTTGAGTCATCAACCACATCATCGTGGAGTAAGGTAGCCGTATGAATGAATTCGATAATCGCTGCTAGGGTATGATGTTGAGTACCTGTCGCATCAAGAGCTCGTGAGGCAAGAACAGTCAATAGCGGTCGTAAACGTTTGCCGCCACTATTCACAATATAGAATCCAAGTTGTTGAATTAATGCTACATCACTATCCACTTGCTGTTGTATTAGCTGGTTAACAGCTTGCATATCAGCATTAGCGAGGTCAAAAATTTTCTGTGTGTCTGTCGGATTCATAATCTCTTGTGTTTAGTGCGTGTTATTTAGTTCAAAACTAGTATAACAGTGAACCATATATGGCACGGCAAAATACCTGTGTAGCAGACTAAAATCAATGGTATATTAGTGTAAATGGCCAATTAAGTGTAAATGTTTAAGGTTTTATCAAGCACGGGAAGATTTTTGATCTTTTTCTTACAATTGTGCTTGTCACTACTACCTATTTTACGTATAATCTGCGCCCTGTTTTTTGAATTTAGCGTTTAAGTACGCAGAGCGGAGATAAATATGTACGCGGTTTTCCAAAGTGGTGGTAAACAACACCGTGTGGCTGAAGGCCAAACCGTTCGTCTAGAGAAGATCGAAGTCGCCCCTGGCGAGTCAGTAGAATTCGATAACATCTTGATGGTGAGCAATGGTGAAGATGTTAAGATCGGCACACCTTATGTGGCCGGTGGTAAAGTAACTGCTGAAGTAGTTACGCACGGACGTGGCGAGAAAATTAAAATCGTTAAGTTCCGTCGTCGTAAGCACTCTCGTAAGCAGCAAGGTCATCGTCAGTGGTTCACAGAAGTGAAAATCACTGGTATTAACGCATAATAGGAGAATTATCACATGGCACACAAAAAAGCTGGTGGTAGTACCAAAAACGGTCGTGATTCAGAAAGTAAACGTCTTGGCGTAAAACGCTACGGCGGTCAATCTGTATTAGCGGGTAATATCATTGTTCGTCAGCGTGGAACTAAATTCCACCCTGGAAGCAACATGGGTATCGGTAAAGACCACACATTATTTGCCTTAACTGATGGTAAAGTGCAATTCGAAATTAAAGGTCCAAAAAACCGTAAATTCGTAAGCATCGTTGCAGAGTAAGCAGTAATAAACTGATTTAAAAAAACCTCGCTTTGGCGAGGTTTTTTGTTTTTAGTGAAATATATTTTACCGTCTAGTATTTATTGTATGTTTTTAAGCTAAATAAACTCCACGGTAGGTCAGTTGCACAATATTCCTTAATACAGTGTATAATGTATTTATTCTGATTCTGTGTATAACGCAAAGCGAATGATACACAGAACAATGACTACGCACTCTTGATAGCGTAAATGACATATAAGTGATGAAGTAAGAACATGAAATTCGTAGATGAAGCAGAGATTAGAGTAGAAGCTGGTGATGGTGGTAATGGCACTATCGGCTTCCGTCGTGAAAAATATATCCCCAAAGGTGGCCCTGATGGAGGCGATGGTGGTGACGGCGGTACTGTATATCTAGTGGCGGATGAAAATCTTAATACCCTTATTGATTATCGTTTTGAACGTTTTCATAGAGCGGAGCGGGGTAAAAACGGTCAAGGGGCGAATTGTACTGGTCGTGGTGGTGAAGACTTAGAGATCCCTGTTCCAGTTGGGACAAGGGCTACGGATAAAGACACTTTAGAGGTGTTAGGTGATTTACTAAAACACGGCCAACGTTTGAAGGTTGCTCAGGGTGGTTTCCACGGCTTGGGCAATGCGCGATTCAAAAGCTCAACAAACCGAGCTCCTCGCCAAAAAACAAATGGCACACCGGGTGAAATCCGTAACTTGTTGTTAGAGTTGATGCTCCTCGCTGACGTGGGCTTGTTGGGCTTACCAAACGCTGGTAAATCAACATTTATCCGAAGTGTTTCAGCAGCTAAACCGAAAGTTGCTGATTATCCTTTCACCACATTGGTACCAAATCTTGGTGTAGTACGTTTAGAATCTCAGCAAAGTTTTGTGATAGCTGATATTCCTGGATTAATTGAAGGTGCTGCTGATGGTGCTGGTTTGGGTATCCAATTTTTGAAACACCTTGAGCGCTGCCGGGTTTTATTACACTTAGTTGATCTTATGCCAGCTGATGGTTCTGATCCTGTTGATAATGCTAAAGCTATTATTAAGGAGCTAGAACAATACTCGCCAAAATTAGCAGCAAAGCCTCGTTGGTTAGTATTTAATAAAATTGATTTGTTGTTAGAAGACGAAGCAAAAGAATTATGTGACCAAATAGCGACTGCTTTAGAAGTAGAACATTATTATCAGATTTCTGCCTTCCAAAAGCTCAATGTTGATGAATTATGTCGCGATATCATGAATTACATCGAAACACTCCCTGTTGAAGAACTTACTGAAGAAGAGGAAGTAGAATTCCAATGGGATTCTTACCATGAGCGTGTCATTGCGGAACATTCCGATGTCGAAGATGATGACGACGATTGGGATGATGAAGATGACCATCCTAATGTAGTTTATACCAACGAATAAAGCGCATAATACATTTTGTTACGTGTTTACTGCTTGGGTTACATTTACTGAACTAACTATTTACCAATTTTGTTTTATAGTTAAAATGTAACCACAGCAGAGAAACAAGGACATGTTATGTCTTATAACAATCTAGCACGACCAGTAAAAACCCCCCTCTCTTTTAAAGGTAAGACTCTTGGTTTGGTCTTAGCATGTTGCTTTTCCTTCCACGTTGCAGCGAACCAAACTGATCTATTAGCTAACGTATCTCAAGTAAAAGCCCCTGCAAATGCTGATAAAAAAGTTCAGCAAGTTGCTATTGTAAACTCCACTAGCAAGTTAAAAAAAGTTGCAGCTGATGTTGAAGCCTCCGAAGCACTAGCACCCAAAGATATTGTTTTAAGTGAAGATGAGAGCAATTCAAGGGTTGAAGATAATATCGAAATTATTGGTGTATTTGCGCAAACTCCGTTGTTATTTTTTAAAAAACAAATGGAAATTGCAGAACTAGATTTTTATGAATCCTTTAATGCGATTGCTGATGAAGATAAATTTCGCGTTAAGTGTCGTTTAGAAGCTAAAGTAGGTAGTCGTATCAAAAAACGGGTTTGTTACCCTCGTTATGTACTCGATAGAATGGCACAAGAGACACAAAATGCACTTTCTAGCGGCAGCCCGTATCCAACGTTAGAAGAAATTGAGTTTTTAGTGAAACGAGATAAAGAAGAAGCTTTGGTGTACGCCGAAAACATTGTCAAAGAGAACCCTGAGCTTTTACAAAAATTAGTTAAGATGAATGAAAAACAAGAGAAGTATCAGAGTAAACGCACTGAATATTTCGATGATGGTGAGTAATATCCTCTTGTTTGGATCAAACAAGCTTGTGCAACCTAACCTAAGTGTTCCATAGAGGCAAATCTGAGCTTAGCTACTCCCGTGAGCCCAATAAAAAACAATAAAACAATGATGAGGGGTATTTTCAAGCGTAAAAAATTCATGGTCTATTTCCCTGTCTCTCAAGTACAATATCTATAGTATAAATTAAAGAGAGTAAAACACATGTCCCAATTATCTATGATTGTTGCAATGGCTCATGACCGTATCATTGGTGCGGATAATGATATGCCGTGGCATTTACCCGCAGATTTAGCTCACTTTAAGCAGACCACAATGGGTAAGCCCGTAGTGATGGGACGCAAAACCTATGAATCAATTGGCAAAGCACTACCTGGTCGCCATAACATTGTCATCACGACTAATAAAGCTTACCAATTAGAGGATGCTACCGTGGTGTATTCTGTTGCAGAGGCTTTGGCTGAGTGCGCTAAGGAGGATGAAGTAATGATTATTGGCGGAGGAACCATTTATCAATTACTGATCCCACATGCAGACAAGTTGCACCTTACTTTTATTGATAAAAAAGTCGCCGGTGATACGCAGTTTCCAGATTGGACTTTGCACGGAGAATGGCAGGAAATATCTCGAGAAGCACATCAAGCTGATGAAAAAAATCCGCATGATTATGAGTTTGTGACGCTAGTGCGACAGTAAATCCGACACAAATTTGGAAATACAGATATTTATAGATCTACCCGTATAACCCATGTTTAGGTGCATTTTTTAAAAGTTATGACTGAGCTTTTTTATACAAAGAAAACGTATAAATATAACCATATAGTCCGCTAAAAATTATGGAAGGCGCGACAGTTAACCAAAGATTCGGCGTGGCATTGAATATATTAATGCTGATAATAATACTGGCTTGCAGTGACATAGGTAGCAACGGAGCGAGCAAGACTGCAGGTAGACTCATGTTATCTGTTTTGTTAGCTGCTGCGTTTAAGATTTGATTAAAACTCTGACGTATCTGTTTAGCTGCCTCGGAGTGATGGTAGGGCATACATATCAAAGGCGTAACAAAAGCAAAAGAGATGCGCTGAGGGTGGAATTTGGTAAAGCTCCATTCAGTGACAATGGTAAACACTAAGGTAATCGTGCCACTAGTTAGACCTTGAACAAGCGCAACTCTATACAAGGTGAGCGCATCAGATACCGCTCCCATATTCGCCAGGTAAGCCCAGGCGGCATAAAATAGAAAGGCGATAAGAGCCGAGAGCGCCAAGCGAGTGCTTTTATTCATAGTCCCTCCGATATACTCCAAATCTAACAGTTATATTCATAACGTTTCTGCTGGAGCAATAATGCCATATTGTAATAACAAAATAAGTGAAAGCATCATAATGGGAATAGCAACAATAGTGGTTGTCACTACGATGTTCGCAGCTAACACTGGATTATTATTGGTTTTTTTTGCCATGATATAACTGGCTGCAGCAGTGGGTGAGGCTGACATTAGGAATAATATGCCCATAGCCACTGAATCTAATCCTAAAAAATACCCGCTACTTAAGATAACTGCCGGATAAGCAATACATTTACCTATATTTGCAAATATCATCGGCGCCACTTCGCTTTTCATCGCAAATAGTTGTAATGATGCGCCGATACATAGCAGTGCAAGCGGTAATGTGAGTTGAGCAAAATACGCCAAGCTGACTTCAGCGACACTAGGGAGGGTTAACTCAAAGTAAGATGCTGATAAAGCTAACACGATAGAGAGGATAATAGGGTTTTTGATTAATGCGACGAGGTTATCTTTTATCGAATGTTGTTTGACGGAATAAAAATTTAAAAGCAAGACTGCCAGTAGGTTATAGATGAGGGTCGTGCATGCCATGAAAACAGATGCAGTGGCAAAAAACGATGGATATGCATTAGCACTAAGGGCTAAACCGACAATCCCAATATTCGAGCGATATGAACCTTGGATGACGACACCTCTGTCTACGCGTTCTTTTATGCTGACTTGCGCAAAGCCCATTGCGAGAAAAACGAAAACAATCGTTCCAATGACACTGGTTAAAATTAAAGTTGGGTTGGCAGCAGTACTAAAGTCCGCGGTGTAGATAGAGTTAAATAAAAGTGCTGGAAGTGAAATGTTATAAACCAGCTTCGAGCCACCCTCGACGAATGCATCATTGATTAAACCGATACGTTTGAATATGACACCGGCTATGATCAGACACATAACAGGGGCGACAACAATGAGCGCTGTCATTAATGGAGAGGTAGTCATAAGGCTTAATGTTTACTGGAAATGTGCAATTATACCTTGCCTGTTTGCTTAAAACACTAAAAGCATACTTTTATATATTCTCAAATGACCCCTTCGGTTACATTAACATTGTGCTAACAATTGAAGGGGTAATCTAATGGGTGAACAAGCTAGTTTCACACGCATGCAAGACGGTACCAAAGAGGAATGGATGATCATCGCTGCGGCGCATAAAGAAGAATTTAAAAATACAGCAGACCGTTTTATCGATATGCTGCGCGGTCTTGAACAGCATACCTTAGGTTTTGCTTGTGATCAGTTACAACATGCTTTGATGGCGGGCACCTTAGCACGAAGAGCGGGTGCAAGTGATGAACATATCGTTATTGCGCTATGCCATGATATTGCCAAAGTCATTAATGTCCCCAATCATGGTCAAATAGCTGCAGAAATGATGCGTCCCTATATATCCGATGACAGTTATCATGTCATTTATCATCACCAGGCGTTCCAAGGGGCTTATTATTATGACTATTTGGGAGCGCCAACAGATATGAGACTACAATTTAAGGATGAGTCTTGGTATGACTTGGCAGTGAAATTAGTGGATGAGTGGGATGCACCTGCCTTTGACCCTGACTTTGCGGTTGATTCATTGGATAGTTTTATTCCTCTTATGCGCAAGGTTTTCCACGACAACCCAGTTGCTGTGGGATAAAAATAATATTTGTAAAAGCAAAAATATAACAAGGGCTCCCCCAGCTCTTGTTAACATTTAATTAAAAGTACTTAGCCTCAATTTGTGCTATCCTGCACCCGATTTTTTTACGGGTAAATTTACGATATGTTTAAATTTGATATGGCCAATAACAACATTAAAAACGATGTGTTATCTGGTATTACAGTTGCTTTGGCTTTGGTGCCAGAAGCAGTCGCATTTGCGTTTGTCGCAGGTGTTGAACCGATGGTCGGTTTGTACGCAGCCTTTATGATGGGCTTAATTACGTCTGCTATCGGCGGTCGTCCAGGAATGATCTCAGGTGCAACAGGTGCTATGGCAGTCGTGATGGTGGCACTAGTTGCTGTACACGGCGTACAATACCTGTTTGCTGCAGTGGTATTAGCAGGACTCTTACAGATATTAGCTGGGGTATTTCGTCTAGGTAAGTTCATTCGCTTAGTTCCATACCCAGTGATGCTGGGGTTTGTTAACGGTTTAGCGATCGTTATCTTCCTCGCGCAACTTGGTCAGTTCAAGGTCTTTGATACCTCTGGTTTACAAGTCTGGATGACCGGTGAGATGTTGTATCTCATGCTGGGCTTAACTGCGTTAACCATGGCGATTATTGTCTTGTTACCAAAATTAACCAAGGCGATACCTTCATCATTGGCTGCAATTATCGTAGTCACAGGCTTAGTTCATGGTTTGGACTTAGAAGCGCGTACAGTCATTGATTTTGTCCGTGACATGTTACCGGAAGACGAAAAAGCGGCGGCAACGCTAGCGGGGGAACTCCCGAGCTTCTCCATTCCAATGGTACCGTTTACTCTAGAAACGCTTTATATTATTTTACCAACAGCGATTATCTTATCTCTCGTTGGTCTGATTGAATCATTACTGACGTTGACGTTAATCGACGAAATGACGAACACACGTGGTCGTGGTAACAAAGAGTGTATCGGCCAAGGTGTTGCTAATACCGTGAATGGTTTCTTTGGTGGTATGGGTGGTTGTGCCATGATTGGCCAGTCTATGATCAATATCAACTCAGGCGGTCGTGGTCGTTTATCAGGGATTACTGCAGCGGTAGTATTACTTGCGTTCATCTTATTTGCTTCACAACTGATTGAAATGATCCCATTAGCAGCACTGGTTGGGGTTATGTTTATGGTGGTTATTGGCACATTTGAATGGGCCTCTTTCAAAATTATCCGTGGCGTTAACAAAGAAGATGCGTTTGTCTTATTCTTAGTGACCTTTGTAACAGTCATTGCTGATTTAGCGATTGCTGTTATTGTTGGTGTGATTGTTTCTGCATTAGTATTTGCTTGGAAACATGCGACTCATATCTCCGCAAAATCTCATACCGATAAAGATGATTGGAAAGTATATGAGTTAGATGGGCCATTATTCTTCGGTTCAGTGACTCACTTCAAAGAAATCTTCGATCCAGAAAATGATCCAACAGATGTCGTCATTGATTTCAACGAGTCACAAATATGGGATTCATCAGGTATCGATGCTTTAGATACATTGGCAGGTAAATATGAAGCAGCAGGTAAAAAATTACATATCCGTCATATTTCACCAGAGTGTCGTAAACTCTTGCGTAAAGCATCGAAGTTTGTGGAAATCAATGTCAATGAAGATCCGCGTTACTTTGTCGCAAGTGATGAGTTAGGGTAAAATAGTCAGACTGAAAGTAGCCAAGAAAAGCCTCAGGTTAATTCTTGGCTCTACTTTATATCCCAATTCAAATGAGAAACTTATCTAAACGCAAAAGTAACTTAGTTTAGGTAAGTTTCTATTCTATAAATACAGCCTGATAGCCCAATTTTTTTATTTCATTTCTGATAAATAAACAATTAAATCAACCATATCATCTGGTGTCATATCACGTGTAAAAGTCGCTTGGTACTTATCATTCACAATGAAGTTGGGTACACCCGATACAAAACGACGGAACTCATCAATAGTTTTGTTGTTCTTGCGTAACATGTTTTTGACTGCAAAACTCTTCTTCGTTTTATCAAATTCTTCGGCACTGACACCATTTACTAAGAAGATGCTTCGCACATCATCAGCACTTGCAATTGTGGCACGTTGACGATGGATATAGTTAAAAATAGCGGTATTTAATGCTTGTTCATTTTTTAAAACACGCCCAATCAACATGCCTCGAGTGACTTCATCTTGGAGCTCACGTCCAGCAAAACCCATGAAATTCACATGAACTTTTTCAAATTTTACATTGGCATCTAATTTGTTTTTCATCTGCGCTACAAGAGGCTCAAAATTGAAACAATGCGGACACCAAAAAGAGAAAAACTCTTTTACGTTAGGTTTTTCAGAAGCAGTTTGACTAATGACTTTATAATGTTCACCTTCAATAAAGCGCGCTTGTGCGCAAGCAGTGACTGAAAACAATAAAGTTGCGATTGCAATAAACGAGCCTAATAATGTTTTTTTCATATAATTCTCAACGAGTTAGTTATGCTACAAATGATACACAGGGTGATACAGTTTGAAAACCTTAATGTGATGCTAAGTAGTATAGATTTGTAAACTGAATAAGGACTTAATAGTAAAGTCGCTTAACTAACATTTCTACCAAGAATAATGGATAAACGCCAATACGTTTCGTTCTAGACCTCGATAACCAACAATATCTGTATACTTTGCGTTAAACAGATTATTTCCTTTAACACCAACTTTCACCATAGGGCGTGCTTGCCATTGGATACTGGCATTAACTAACCAGTAAGCCGATTGCGCAATAGTTCTAGAAGGTTGTGGGAATGGTGGAAAAAAAACATCGTCACGGCTACCGGTATATCGAGCGCTAAAGTAAGTGCTCACTGCGTTTTTGTACTTTGTATTGAGTGTGATTGAGCCGTTATGTACTGCTCTTCGTAATTCTCGTGTAGCTAAATTTGTACTATCTTCTCGAGCATCTAAATAGCTATATGCCAACGTTAACTGACCGAATTTAGAGTGCAAAGAACTCGATAATTCCCAACCTTGGCGTGCGCTTTCACTATTGATGTTATCTGATGTGAAACCACCAGAAACAGGTTCAAATACAAAGCCATTAATTTCATTTTGTAGTTTTGTTTTAAACAAGGTGATATCAAGTGAGTTAGTCGCTTTATTTTGTCCTTGAAATTTGAATCCAATGCCTACTTCGTCGGTAACCGATTCTTCGGGTTCGAGGTCAGGATTCCCAATAAATGACGTCGGGAAAAATCCAAAACGCTCAGTAAATGTTGGATTCTTGGTTGCCTTACCGCGGCTAACAAATAGATTCACCGCTGGTGCTAACTGCCAATGTCCTCCAAATCGATAATCAGTTGTGGCCGCAAACTCAGAGTTATCGGTGTAGCGGGTTGACACGTTTAGCCAGATATCTTTCGATAAAGGCTGAACGGTGTCAATAAAAACACTATTTTTACGGATAGTTTCAGAGTAGTTTGGATCCCCAAAAACAACTGGACCAGCTTGCTCATAGTCAATGTCAGAGTATTCCAAACCTATGTTTATCGTGCCATCAGTAGAGGCTGATGAATCAGTTGCTAAAAAGTCGTGAGTGACTTGTAATACACTAACTAACTTGGCTTCGGTACTTTTTGAGGCACTTGCTAGCGCTTGATTTTCAATATTATCCACCTTGTCTTGATGGTAATGGAACGCAGAGTCAATCTGCCACTGTGCATTGGTGGGTGTAAATACCCATCCTGTTTTCACTGTGTTTTTAGTTCCTTCCGATACATTATCCGCATCTACAGGTAATCCAGTGGCCACAAAGTCAGTGGCGTCATAATCTGTCGTATAATCTACTCGACGCACAAAACCAGATAAACGGTGTTCAGAATTGATGTGATAATTAGTAGTAAATTGGACTTGCGTATTGATATAGCCATCAGCTTCAGAATTCCCATCTACCAATGAGATATTTTGACCATCCGTCGTATAGTGACTCAATGCTAAGCGGTAATCCAAGTTATCTGTACGCCCGTTCAGTTGATAAGCCCCTTGGTAGGTATTGTTTTGTCCGGCACTCAGCTGAAGGCTCTGACTCATATTTTCATTTGCAGCTTCTTTGGTCGTAATACTCAGCACACCACCAATCGCTCCGTCACCCCACACTGCACTTTGACTACCTCTAAGTAGTTCGATACGAGCAATATTCGCAATGGGTAAATGCGCCAGATCTATAAGCCCCCCTTGGGCTAAATCATTGATTTGCACACCGTCTAAAAGTACTAACACATGATTCGCTTCTGAACCTCGGATCCTTAATTCAGCGTATTGGCCTATACCGCCATTAACTGTCAAATCTACATTGGCAAATTGCGTTAATAATTCACTAACAAAGGTCGCAGAACTTTGGGCTATTTGTTTTTCTGTTAATACAGAAACAGAACCTGCAAGTTGTGCTATAGCAAGGGTTTGTCGAGAACCGGTAACTGTGATTAGTTCAGGAGAGAGTAATTCTGTTGGCTGACTAGTCTCAGTATTGGTAACAGAAGAGGTATTAGCTTGTAGAGAAAAGTGACTCAACGAGCACACCGAAAGCACAGCAAACGCTGTTTTTGAAATATTATATGACATGTTGTTTTCCATTGAAGCTGTTCCCACAGAACAGTTGCAAGTGAGTGTGTCCGTTCACAGCAGTTGTGAAGACATCGGACTTTGGCCGGTATCCGGACTCAAGAGTTTAGCTACTGAAAATTCGCGAAAAGGAATTGTCGTATTTGCTAGATTTTTTTCGCCTTCCCATGTTCCTAGACAAAGTGGCTATCTGAAAAAAATCAAACTCGTATTACCGTTGCTGGGGCAGTGTAAGATTATGCACTTACTTCCCGTTTACCTTGTTAGTAGCTATGCTATCCAACAAGCACCAAAGACAAGGCACATTATAAGCGATATAAGATGTATTTTTCAGGTTTTAGTCGAATAAATTAGACTAGAGTTGCATAAGATAAACTGTGACAGAATATATCAATAACCCAGTTTAATAGGTGTTTCATTTAGCTCTGCAAGTTGTTCTTTTAAGGCTAAGATCTGTCCTTCCCAATATTTATCTTCACCAAACCATGGGAAAGCTTGTGGGAAAGCTGGATCTGCCCAGCGTTCTGATAACCAAGCCATATAGTGAACCATACGTAGCGCGCGCAATGGCTCGATCAATTGTGTTTCCGAATGATTAAAAGGGTGAAACTCCTCATAAGCTTCCACCATTGTATCGAGTTGAAGCATTTGTTGAGAGCGATCACCCGAGAGCATCATCCATAAATCTTGGATGGCTGGACCCATACGACAATCATCTAAGTCAACAAAACTAGGACCATCTCGCCATAAAATATTACCTGGGTGGCAATCGCCGTGCAGACGAATGATGTCAGTATTCGGTTGGTATAATGCTGTTGCAGAAGCTATCACAGGATCCAAAATTGCAAAAAATGCAGTTTGTAAATGAGCAGGGATCAGTTCACTGCGTTGCAAGATTTTGCGGGGAGCTACAAGATGACTGTCTATCCCCAAAGGCACTCGATATACAAATTTTTTGCTTTGTGCAATGCGATGCATGCGCCCAATAAAACGCCCCATCCATTCAAGTTGATCCAGGTTGTCATTTTCAAATTGACGCCCACCTGTTGATGGAAAAACAGTGAAACGAGTTTGTTCATAATGATGCAATGTTTTATTTTGTATAACGAGGGGGGCTATTAATGGAACTTCATTAGCGGCTAATTCTAATGCAAAATCATGCTCTTCTTGGATTTGTTCATCCGTCCAACGGCCACCGCGGTAAAACTTGACGACATACCGAACATTTTCTTCGGCGAACTGATAGACTCGGTTCTCATACGAGTTTAAGGCGAGTAAGCCCGTTGTCGGCCTAATATCAATTGATTCTAAAGCATCGAGGATGATATCAGGCGACAAATGTTGGAACGTAAAGTCACTGTCTGAGCCAAATTGTGTCTGGGCCGGTATTTGGTTCATAGCAATTCGCTTGATAAACAATAAAAAATCAATGTTATCAGGTATTAGCGATAAATAAACTTACTTTCTTGTTCCAATTCAACGACGGTCCCATCCGCTTCTGTCGTCGATACATAAAAGCTCATAGGGGTAATGGCTTCAGTCAAACTGTAAGCATCAACCGCGACACTAATGGGTAAACTAAATACTTCCCCCCCTGAGACTGTGACATTTTGCTCCCCAATAAAGACCGGATTCTCTAGCCCTTTAACTGCGATTTGATACGTTTGAGTGACTTGCGATTTGTTGAGTATTTTAAGGGTATACACATTCTCAATTAAACCCTCATTATTCTCTCTATACAAAGTATTTCGGTCACGAATAATATCCACTTCAAGTGGTTTTCGAGACATGAAGTCAGCAACTAGCAATCCGCTCATAACCACTAAGACAATCGCATATCCAATTAATTTAGGACGGATTATTTTAGTCGTACCTCCACTAAGTTCATGTTCTGAGGTAAAGCTAATGAGTCCTTTGGCATAACCCATTTTGTCCATGACTCCATTACATGCATCTACACAAGCTCCGCAGTTAATACACTCATATTGCAGACCATTACGGATATCTATGCCGGTGGGACAGACTTGTACACAGAGATTACAATCGATACAGTCACCTAAATTTTTGGCTGTAAGTTGTTCTGGTGTAGCTTTGCGTGAACGTGGTCCGCGTCCTTCACCGCGTTTTGCATCATAAGCTACAGTAAAGGTGTCTTTGTCAAACATAGCAGATTGGAATCTTGCATAGGGACACATGTGGATACACATTATTTCACGCATCCAACCGGCATTACCATAGGTACAAAAGGTAAAAAACAACACGGTAAACCCAGCCCAAAATCCGACTTCAAAGGTGAAGAAATCGATATAGAGTTGACCGACAGGAGTGAAATATCCAACAAAGGTTAAACCTGTGAGTAAGGAAATTGCCAGCCATGCAGTGTGTTTTGCTGTTTTACGCCAAAATTTGTCGAAATCCATTTTTCTTTGGTCTAGTTTTTGGCGCTTGTTAGCTGCACCTTCTATCTTCTGTTCACACCAGATAAACATATATACCCAGGTCGTTTGTGGGCACATAAATCCACACCAAACGCGACCAGCAAAAGTCGTTACGAAAAATAATGCAAAGGCAGCGACAATAAAAACATAGGCTAAGACTGTTAAGTCTTGTGGCCAAAGGGTAATTGCAAATAAATTAAAACGCTGTTCGGGAATATCGAATAGGATTGCCTGCTGTCCGTTGTACTGGATCCATGGAATAGCGGCAAATAGAGCTAGAAAGAAAAAACCAAACAGTCGACGGAATGTTTCTAGCGAACCTTTGACGGCACGCACATAAATTTGTGAACGATCAGGATGATAATCAGCACCGTGTTCTTCAGCGGGTTGAATCTGTACTCTTTGCGTCTTATTGCGTGTTTTTTTTGCTTCGCTAGGGAGTACTTTAATAGGGATTTGTTCACTCATCTTGGGTTCCGTCATGTTCTTGTGTGCGCACTGCATACTTCGTTTACTGCAGTGATTAATTTTAGCAAAGTCCAATCTGCTTTTTATTGAAGTATATCAATGTTTACGTGTTTTTATTTACCTAATAGTCATGATTTTTGTAGGTATTTAGTTGGTTTTTTGTTAATAAATCACAACATTTAATGAATTGTTTTTTATCTTTCTGAACCTTCATGCATTCACCCTATCAAACACATATGCTACATTTAAAGCAACTCTAGGAGAATGTGATGCGTCGATATTTACCTGTAAAATTTACTTTCGAAAACGTTACGCGCTTTTTCATAGGCGAAAGGTTGGGTCCACTAACTTCCCCGTTTACTTCGCTTGGTAGAGAGTTTTCTTCGCTTTCTACGCAACTGGCTCAATGGGTCCTTGGTACGACACTATTATCTCTATCGACAGTGGCCTTGGCTAATGAAGATAAAGCGTCTCCAGATGAAACCAATGTACACATAGTAGAGATTGATAATGTGTCTGTGGCGTGGGGGGATTATCGTGAGTTTACGGATATTCGCTCACCGAATAGTTCTAAAAAACGGTTTGCGAAACATACCTTTGAACGACTTACTAAATACATAGCAAAATTAGCTTCCGATTTACCAGAAGGCCAAAGTTTACAGTTATCGGTGACTAACTTAGATTTAGCTGGACGTGTCTTGCCTTTAAGCTTTGCTGGTTTGGGTAACAATATGAGCGAGCAACGGATCATCAAGCGTATCGATATTCCACGTATGCGTTTTACGTATACATTAATGGATGCTTCTGGGACAATACTGAAACAGGGGGAGGCTAACTTAAAAGATATGAACTTTATGGAACGCCATAATCCATTTTTTCGTAGCGAGGCATTAAAATACGAGAAAAACATGTTGCGTCAATGGTTTACAGAACTAGAAAACAGCTGAGTTTTATCCTGCAGAGTTTAGTTCTTGCTAGGTAGGCACTAGACTTTACATCTCACTTTTAAGTACATAAGACGCTAATATTCCATCAGGTGTATAATATTAAACTTAGCTTAACCACATAATAAACGGTGGTTAAGCTAAACATAAACGATGCTTAAGTAAATCGATAACACTCTGCTGTGTTATCGATTTGCTAGCCAATATTAGGCAAAGACAAAATCATCTACATCACACACATTAATGGCTGAATTAGCCGCTGCCATAGCTGCCTTATGCTGTTGCGCCCTAGGTAACAGATACGCTAAATAAAACTCTCCCGTTTTCTTCTTACCTTTGGCATAGTCTTGGTTAGCCGTGTTAGGCAGTTTATCTAACATCGAAAGCCACAATATGCCAAGTAGGGTGTATGAAACATAATTCAGATAATCACATGCAACTGCAGCACAATATTCTGCTGAGCTGCCTAGTAATTCATTTGATGTAGTAAGCCAATCTGCAAGCAGGACTTCGGCCTGTTGTCGGTAACTTTCGTCAGTGATAGCGGCAACCATTTTACTAAACTCAGCATGCGTTGTGTGCATCATTGCACCATTTGAGCGTGTGAGTTTTCGACCGATTAAATCGGCAGCTTGGATCCCATTTGTTCCTTCATAGAGCTGTGCAATTCTAGTATCACGCACTAATTGCTCCATGCCCCATTCACGAATATAACCATGTCCGCCATAGACTTGGATCCCGTAGTTTGACACTTCGGTAGCCATATCTGTGAAAAACGCCTTACACACAGGGGTCAGGTACGCAATCACCGTTTTAGCATCGGTTTTAGCGGTTCCTGTTGCATATTTTTCTACATCCATTTGTTGGGCATACAACAGCGCTAATGCCCGAGAACCCTCGGTTAGTGCGCGCTGTGTAAGCAGCATGCGTTTTACATCGGGTTGAAATACAATAGGGTCAGCTTTACTTTCTGGTTTTTGAGGACCTTGTGGTGCTCGAGATTGTAGACGTTCTACTGCATAGCTAAGTGCACCTTGATACGACGCCTCCGCGACGCCTAAACCTTGTAAACCCACTTGAAAACGAGCATCGTTCATCATGGTAAACATGCAGGCTAGCCCAGAGTTTGGTTCGCCCACTAAATAGCCTTTGGCTGCATCGTAATTCATGACGCAAGTAGGGGAGCCTTTCAACCCCATTTTTTTTTCGATACTTCCCACGCTTAAAGTATTTAATTCCCCTAGGGTACCGTCTTCATTAACCATGACTTTGGGTACTAAAAACAAACTGATCCCTTTGACACCAGGAGGGGCGTCAGGAAGGCGAGCAAGGACCATGTGAATGATATTATCCGTCCAGTTATGTTCACCACCCGTGATAAAAATTTTATTTCCTGTGATGTGATAAGTACCATCGGTTTGTGGTTCAGCCTTGGTCGTTAACAAACTCAAATCAGTCCCTGCATGCGGTTCAGTTAAGTTCATGGTTCCCGTCCATTCCCCAGAGATGAGTTTGGTAAGGTAGGTATCTTTTAGTTCTTGGGACGCGTGTTTATTCACAGCTAGCACTGCACTTTCAGTTAACATCGTCGTTAACCGCCAGCTGAGATTAGCTGAGTTCAGCATCTCGTGAACTGGGATAGCCATTGTGTACGGCAGGTCTTGGCCATCATAATCTGGATTACCCAGCATCGCATTCCAACCATTGGCAATATATTCTTGATATGCCTCCGCAAATCCATCTGGGGTAGTGACTACGCCATCGTTGAGTTTACACCCTTGTTCATCGCCAGTTTGATTAAGCGGAGCTACAGCTGTTTCTGCAAATTTAGCGCCTTGTTGCATCACTTCTTGGGCGAGTTCGAAATCCATACCTTCGACATGTAAAGTCGAGTAGTGGGTATTGAGATCTATCCAATCGTTTAATAGAAATGAAAAATCAGTTAAGGGGGCGTTATATTGGGGCATAAAAACTCCAGTTGGTGGTTTGACCAGTTGGTTGTATTGTATGCTAAATGAACGATCTTTTAAATGTTAACAATGAGTTAATTTATTTATAAATGATTATCATTGAATTTCATATGTAGCAGCTTCTGTATTTTTGCTGAGGATGCAAATTTAGGGAAGTGACAAATTGGTCAGTAGGACGAAAGCCCTGCCCAGCGAATGTGTAACAAAGTTTGTCAGATAAAGCAGATATGCGATGTAATTTAGAAATAAAACTATAGTTCAGGTATTATAAGGAGGTATATGAACAAAAAAGAATCATACAAAACCTCATATTGATTGAGGTTTTTTTGACTGACTAAAATAATAATTAGTTTTGGGAATCCTACATGACTCGTTTTCTGCGTTTTTCACCGCTCTGGTTGGGCGTTATTGCCTTAGTTGCTTTCATCATCTACATCAATTTGCCGAACGAGGGACCGCAACAAAGACGGGGTGGCGGCGCTACACCTGTAATAACTGAAATCTTACAGCAAAAACCTTTTGCGATAACCATTGAGGCACTCGGTACGGCAACGGCTAACGAATCCATTAATTTAACCTCGCGTGTAGCTGATATTGTGACAGACATTCGTTTTGAAGACGGTCAACAAGTCACAGCTGGTGATGTGTTACTCACGTTAGATTCACGCCAACAACAAGCCAGAGTCAATGAGATAACCACTAATTTGGGTGAAGCTAAGCGTCAATTACAACGGATTAAAAATTTAGCAAAAACAAACTCAGCCTCAAAGCAATTGTTAGACGAGCAAAAAGCGCGAGTCGATGCATTAACTGCTCAACTAGAAGTGGTCAATGCAAATCTTGCTGAAACACAGATAAAAGCACCGTTCTCTGGCGTACTCGGGCAACGTAATATTAGTCTTGGCGCTTATGTGAAGGCGGGTGAGATCATTACTACTCTAGATGATATTGCCACTATTAAGTTAGATTTTTCAGTTGCTGAAAAACACTTGCCCTCTATTAGTAATGGTCAGCAAGTTTTTGCCAAATCGGTCGCTTATCCTGGTGAAGTATTTACTGGAGAAATTTTCAGTATTGATTCTAGAATCGATCCGGTTACCCGTTCGGTCGGTGTGCGCACGAAGATTGCGAATTCTGATGGGAAAATAAAGCCGGGTATGCTCCTCACAGTGACTTTGCAAAAAGAAGTGTTAGATACTTTGGTACTGGATGAAAAAGCGTTGGTACCCATTGAAGAAAAACAGTTTGTTTTTGTTGTAAATGAAGACAAGGCCGTGCAAACCGAAGTACAAATTGGTGCAAGAAAACCGGGCCAAGTTCAGATCTTATCTGGTATTGCTGCTGGTGCAGAAGTCATTACCCAAGGTACGTTGCGAGTGCGCAATGGTTCTGCTGTGAAGGTATTAAATAGAGCTGGAGAATAAGCATGTGGTTATCTGATGTTTCAGTAAAACGTCCTGTTTTTGCTTCGGTTGTTAATCTTATTCTGTTGGTATTTGGTTTAGTTGCCGTAACGTTATTATCTTTGCGTGAATACCCTGATATTGATCCACCCATTGTTTCAGTTAATACAAGTTATCCTGGCGCTTCAGCCGCCATAGTCGAAACCCGGATTACGCAACTATTGGAAGAGCGTATTAGTGGTATTGAGGGGATTAAAAATATTTCCTCATCTTCACGCAATGGTCGTTCGAGTATTTCTATTGAGTTTAATTTATCACGTGATATCGACGCGGCTTCCAATGATGTACGAGAGCGTATTTCTCGGGCGTTAAATAACCTCCCAGACCAAGCATTCCCGCCAGAAGTCGCTAAATCAAACTCTGATGAAGATGTTATTGTCTGGTACAACTTGCGCAGTACTAACCTATCAGTGATGGAATTGACCGATTATGCGGACCGTTTTATTGTTGATCGATTATCTATTGTCGATGGGGTAGCTCGTGTGCGCTTGGGCGGTGGTCGTAGTTACGCTATGAAAGTGTGGTTAGACCGCAATGCCATGGCTGCTCGTGGGGTAACGGTTGCTGACATTGAGCGAGTCATTAGAGCTGAAAATGTTGAACTGCCAGCAGGGCAAGTAGAATCAACCTCTCGAGACTTTGAGGTGCGTGTTGCTCGTTCATTTTTAACGCCCGAAGATTTTTCTCGCTTGGCAGTCAAATCTAATGCTGATGGTTATATCGTGCGTTTGGCTGAAGTCGCTGAGGTTGAACTAGCTGCTGAAGATGATGAAACGGACTTTCGCGGTGATGGCGTTAACATGATTGGTTTAGGTATTGTTAAACAATCAAAAGCCAATACCTTAGAAGTTGCAAAAGCAGCCAAAGCCGCTATCGCTGAACTCTCTGAAACTCTGCCTGATAATATATTTATTGTACCCAGTTATGATTCCTCGGTGTTTATCGATCAATCCATCAAAGAGGTATACGAAACACTAGCGATTGCCATGTTTATGGTAGTGTTAGTTATCTATATTTTCTTAGGGAACATGCGCGCCACATTGATCCCCGCAGTCACCGTGCCGGTGTCGCTCTTGGCTGCGTTTATCGTAATGTATATGCTAGGTTTCTCAATTAACCTTCTTACCTTATTGGCCTTAGTGCTTGCCATTGGTTTAGTGGTCGACGATGCTATTGTGGTTTTAGAAAACATCTACCGTCGGATTGAAATGGGAGAGCCGCCACTACTCGCTGCTTATCGCGGGACGAGAGAAGTGGGTTTTGCGGTTATTGCTACTACACTCGTACTCATATCTGTATTTGTACCCTTAGTCTTCTTGGAAGGCAATATCGGTCGTCTGTTTACTGAGTTTGCGTTGGCGATTGCCGCTGCCGTGGCATTCTCTAGTTTTACTGCGTTAACGCTTTCTCCGATGTTAGCTTCTAAGTTGCTCAAACATAGAAGTCGTAGTAGCGGTTTTGGCTCAATGGTGGAAAAAGCATTCAAATCTATCGAAGGTCGATATGCCAACAGGCTGGGTAAAACCATTAAACAACCGTTTATCGTTGTATTATTGATTGCCTTAAGTTGTGGAGTCCTTTATCAATTAAACGATAAGCTGCCGCAAGAATTTGTGCCAAAAGAAGACCGTGGTAATTTCTTTATTCTGATGCAATCTCAGCAAGGGGCGAGTTATGAGTCAAATGCTGAGAATTTAAAAAAAGTTGAAGATTTATTACTTCCTTATCTTGAAACCGGTGAAGTTCGTCGCGTATTGGTTCGTACGCCAGGTTTTGGTGGTTCGGCAGGGATCGCAATTGTCGGTATGGCCGATTGGGAAGACCGAACGCGTTCCACCTTTTCATTGATGGGTGAGGTGACGGGTAAGTTACAAAGTATTCCTGATGTCCGTGCTTTCGCCATTATGCGTTCTTCTTTAGGTGGGCGAGGTTTAGGTCGACCTGTACAGTTTGTATTGCAAGGTAACACGTATGAAGACCTCGTAGCGTGGCGTGATATTGTTTTAGAAAAAGCCCGAGAAAATCCTAAACTGTTAAGGTTGGATTCTGACTATAAAGAAACCACACCGCAGTTATTAGTCAATATAGACAAAGAACGGGCGGCAGATTTAGGGGTATCGATATCTGATATAGGACGTACCTTAGAGACGATGTTAGGGCAACGCAGAGTGTCTCGTTACCTCGACCGAGGACAAGAATATGATGTCATTATGGAAGGTCGTGAATCAGATTATATGAGTCCAAGTAGTATTGATAACATCTTTGTTCGTTCAGCAACGAGTGGTGAACTTATTCCGATGGATAACTTATTATCCGTATCTGAACAAGCGACTTCGTCGACCTTAAACCGGTACAACAGAATGCGTGCGATTACCATTTCAGCTAACCTTGCTGATGATTATACTGTTGGTGAAGCACTTACGTATCTAGAGAATATTGTCGCGACAGAGCTTCCTGACGGCGTAAGTATTGATTACAAGGGACAGTCTCAGTTATATCAAGAGTCGGGTAATTCATTCTTGTTTATCTTTGCGATGGCGCTGGCGATTACTTACCTAGTATTGGCCGCTCAGTTTGAAAGCTGGATCCACCCATTGGTGATTATGTTGACCGTGCCATTAGCTTTAGTCGGGGCTTATATAGGCCTCTATTTGAATGGCATGTCCTTGAATATTTATAGTCAGATTGGATTAGTCATGTTGATAGGTTTAGCCGCTAAGAATGGGATCTTGATTGTTGAATTTGCTAATCAGTTACGTGATGCAGGCCAAGAGTTTACTGATGCGCTTATTACCGCAGCCACACAACGTTTACGTCCAATCGTGATGACCGGCTTTACTACGGTATTTACGGCATTGCCTTTAGTGCTAGCCATTGGGCCGGGTTCTGAAAGTCGTGCGGTTATCGGTATGGTGATTTTTGGTGGTGTGCTGTTTTCGACCTTTTTAACCTTATTTGTTGTGCCAACTATCTATTATTACATGGCTCGACATACTACGTCTCCAGAAGCCCGCTCCAAACAATTAGTCGCTTACGAAAAAGACATTCCTTATCAAAAAGGTGATAATAAATAATTACCTCTAAGAAGACGTCAAAGGAGCTGACGTCGATTACACTTTCTTAGTTTGTTGCTCCAGACTTAACCGGAGCAACTTACATATCAATCTATATGCATGCTCTTGGCGGTCTTCTGGGCAATATTTTTATAAACTGTATAAAAATCATTCAATATTGATGTTGCCTCGGGGCAGATGCACAGCACAGCCTTATCGTCATCTAGGGGGACTTTACAGCGCATTGATTACACCTATGACAATGCCTTTGGGCACCTAAGTGAGCAGCACATCAAGCGCTTGAACACGTCAACGTATCGACAAGAGCATGCCTATGAAGCTTTTTATTATGACGATTTGCATCGCTTAACACGCACCTTACGTGCTAGGTCTGCCACTGCGCTCACCCCTGGACACAGCGA
>Ga0209955_1000008_pt1 | contig 138719 bp, 138 predicted proteins | sample SalPonA_A_H2O_MG_FD_185716 | JGI IMG/M metagenome (GOLD analysis project Ga0209955, IMG submission 185716) | Water microbial communities from South San Francisco under conditions of wetland restoration - Salt Pond MetaG R2A_A_H2O_MG (SPAdes)... | ecosystem: Environmental > Aquatic > Non-marine... | reverse complement strand
AATGACCACAATTCAAGCATTTAAAAGTATCTCTATCTCTATTTTTTTTGTCAATATGATGACAAACATTACATTCTTGTGAAGAATAAGCTGGATTGGTTAAATGAACAATAATACCAAACTTATAACTTTGTTCTATTAACCAATCTTTAATTTTAGATAACCTTAACATTCTTATAAGTCTTGAGTATTTCATATTAAATTCTTCACTTCTAACAAAAGAAGCAGAAGATTTAGATAAATCTAAATCTTCCAAAGTAATTTCAGAAACACCTTGATTTTTGAAAGATTTAAGAATATCACTAATAAGATTTTTGAAATACCATTCATTTCTTCTAATAATTTTTTCTAATTTTTGTTTATTTGATTGTAATTCTTTTTCTTGTTTAGAAAGTTTATCTAATTTGTGTAATTCTTCAACAAATTGGTTAATATAAGTTCTATCATAATCAAATTCATTAACAGAATGACCATCAAAGAAAGTTAAGAAGTTATCTCTAACATTCAAATCACAAGCAATTTTAATATTACCAGTATTCTTTTTAAAAGGTTTTGAAACTTCTTTGTAAAGGTTGAAGTTTATTTTCCCTTTTGGTGAAAGTGAAACATAAATCTCTTTATTTAAATCAAAATCTTTAAAATGTGAATGATATTTCTCATTATATGATAATGGAATATAATAAGATTTAGTTTCAGTTTTAAACTTATACCAATATTTATATTTAATATTAGTTTTATCTTCAAAAACATAAGAATGTTTTGTAGGATTAGAATTGTTTTTATTAAAAATACTTGCTTTAATATAAGAACCACTTTTAAAAGTGATTAAATTAAATCTTCTTAATAATCTCATATGAAAATTATTTAAAGTATTTAAAAAATGAGGAAATAATTTCTCATTTTTATATATTTCTTGTAATTTATTATTATAGATTAAGAATGTTTCAATTTTATTTTGAAGAGTTTTAATTGTTTTTAAGTCTTTAATCTTTTCTTTCTCAATTTCTTCTTTTGTTAGTTTTTTAGAGTTTTTTGTAATCTTTTTAAATTTTCCAGAAGTATTCATTAAATTATCATAATCTTTGTTTTTTAAAGTTTCTATTTTTCCTATGTAAATAGAAATAATATCATTAAAATTAAAAGTTTTACTTTCAATTAGAGTAATATCTACATATTTTAAATAATTCAATATATTAGAAAGTAAAGTAGATTTAAATGTAATTGAATATTCTTTTAAATCACCTTTATTCTTATATTTAGTATTTCTTTTGTAGTATTTTTTAACTATTTTTTTTTGAGTTTTAAATTTATGATTTTTAACTATATCTTTTATATAATTATTGTAATGGTCCAAAACATGAATAGTTAGTTTTTGAAGTTCCCAAGAAGTGATTTGTTTTTGATTAAAACTTTCTCTATATTCTTTTGAAGTAAAGAAATCCAATTCAATATGTAAGTTTTTTTTATCTTTTATATAATTAAAAACATCATTACTAATTTTATTTTTAATTTTTTTAACTTTATTAAAATGAATAATTAAATCATTATATTTATTATTGTTAATACAATTATGAGAAGAAATTCTATTTACAACATAAGACATGATAACCTTTCATTTAAGTTTATATTTATTTAAATTATTGTACCATACTTTACTTAAATGAAACTTAAAACTGGAAGCAATTCATCTCACTACCTAAAAATCAAAGATTTTTTGAGGTAGGAGTTTTCTTGCTATCTTATAATAAACATAGTGTTTTTGTAGTTCTTTTTCCAAAATCAATACCTATAATAAGTGAAAATAATTTTAGGCGTTTCATTAAATGTTTTGAAAAATAACTCTTTTTTTCTTTTGATTTCTTCTCTATTGTCTATAAAGAAGTTTTCATCTGTAACATAACCAAAATTATTACCATTATTAACTAATCTAAAACCAATATAAGTTTGAGTAAAATCATCTTCAAACTCTTGTCCAAATATTCTAAGACCTTCAGAAATAATTAAATCTTCATTTTTATCTATTAATTCATAGGCACTATCAATAGAAGTAGATAATTCATTTGTGGGAACTCCAATAATAACTGCACTTTCAATATAACTTCCCATAAAAATCCTTTTTATTTCAATTTTAACACAAAAAGACTTAATGTAAAGTTAAAATAAGGATTTTTTAATACAGAAATAGTTTATAATAAAAGAACAAGAATTAGGGTTAAAATGTCTCAGAATATATATAAAGGTATGTCAAAAGAGGACTACCAAAATCTTTTTAAAGATAAAGATTATAAATTATTATTTGAAGAATTAAAACAGAAAGTAAAAGAAGAAGGGTTAAGTGATAAGATACCAGTTAGAGGTACTATTGAGGTTTCATTAGTCTTATCTATTTTTGGATTATCATTTTATTCATTATTTAATTGGACACCAATTATAACTACAATTTTATTTATATTAACTTTTTGGAGAAGTACTTTTATAGCACATGATTTAATTCATTTACAATATTTTAAAAATAGAAAATTAAATAAAAACTTAGGTTATTTATTTGGTAATATTATTATAGGGATATCAAGAGATTGGTGGGAGTTTGAACATAATATTAGTCACCATACTTTAACAAATGTAGCAAAAAAAGATGAAGATATAAGAGGTTTAAATGGTATATTTATTGAAGAAAAAAGAGGAAGTAAATGGTTTCATAAAAATAAAAGACCTATTTTTTGGTCATTAATTTTCTTTACTTGGTTCTTTTTTCATAAACAAAGTATAAAATATATATTGAGTAATCATTGTAAAGGTTTAAAAAAGAAATTATTGAATGTTATTACTTTAACTTTACATTTTATTTTGGTTCCAGGAATGTTACTTATGACATTAGAAACAAGTACTGCTTGGATAATGATTGCAACAATTTATTTTGTATATTCTTTCTTTGCTTCATTAGGATTTATCACAAATCATTTAGGTATGGAAGTGTTAGAAGGTGATAATTATAAAAAAATGGAATGGTTTGAATTACAAACAAGAACTTCAAGAAATATTAAAGGTGGTTGGTTAGTTCATTGGATGTGGGGTGGTTTAAATACACAAGTAGAACACCATTTATTTCCAAAAACACCAAGACTTAACTTATTAAAAGTAGCAAAAATTACAGAAGATTTTTGTAAAGAAAAAGGTTTATTTTATTATGTAACAACTCCAATGGAAGCATTTAAAGAAATAGATTTAGAACTTCAAGAAAAAGGTCAATTTAACTATTAGAAAATAATCATAATGAATTATTTTCTAACTGACCAAAGAGTATAAATATAAAAGAATGAAGGAATAATAAGTAAAGTTAAAATAACAGAACTCAACATTCCACCTATCATAGGCGCAGCAATTCTTTGCATAACTTCACTACCTACACCATTTATATACATGATTGGAATTAAACCACCTAAAATAGCAAATAAAGTCATAAGTTTTGGTCTTAATCTTAAAACAGCCCCTTTGTAAATAGCATATGAGATGTGTTCTTTGTTTAATTCTAAACATTTTTCTTTTAATTCTTTAATTGATTCATGTAAATAAACCATCATAACAATAGAAGTTTCAGCAGCAACACCTAAAAGGGCAAGAAAACCAACAATAATTGCAATAGACATATTAAAATTTAAATAATCTAAATAAAATAAACCACCACTTAAAGAAAAAGGTAAAGAAAAGAAAATAATAAAAGTATATGCCATATTTCTTAAAGCAAAGTATATTAAAATAAAAATAATAGATAAAGTAAAAGGAATAATGTAATTTAATTTTTTTTGTGCTGCTTCTAAATATTCACTTTGACCTGCCCATTCAAAATAAAAACCTTCTGGTAATTTTATTTCACTTAACAATTTAGAACTTTCTTTTTTATATTGTGTAGGTGAAATACCTGATTTAGGGGTAATGTAAATAAAGTTAACATTTAAAGCTTTTTCACTTTTAATAACACTAGGACCTTCTTGATAATAAATATTTGCTAATAAACTTAAAGGTTGATAACCTAACTTAGTTTTAACTTTGAGATTTTTTAAATCATAAATATTTTCTCTATCTTCAGTTTCAAATCTTAAAGAAATAGGATATCTTTCTAATTTATCTTGTAATGTAGAAATTTTACTTCCTGCAACACCAAGAGATATAGTTTTTAAAACATCGTTTTTGGTTATACCATATCTTGAAATTATATCTTCTTTAATATCTACATTTAAATAATAACCTGAGTTTATTTTATCTGTTGATATAGATAATGTATTTTCATATTTTTTTAATTTTTGTTCTATTTTACCTGCAACATCTTCTAATTTTTGGTGATTATTACCATATAATTTTATACCAAGAGGGGTTCTAATTCCAGTTAAAAGCATATCAATTCTACCTCTAATAGGATAAGTCCAAGAATTAATTAAACCATTAACTCTTAATTTTTCATCCATTTCTTTCATTAAACTTTCATAAGTAACTCCTTTTCTCCATTCACTTTCAGGTTTAAAAGAAATAATTGTTTCAATCATTGCTAATGGAGCTGGATCTGTTGCTGTATCTGCTCTACCTGCTTTTCCAAATACATTTTCAACTTCTGGAAAAGACTTAATAATTTGATTAGTTTTATTAGTTAACTCTTTAGCCATATCAATTCCAATACCATAAGGAGTAACAGGCATATACATAAAAGTTTGTTCATTTAACATAGGCATGAATTCCCAATTTTGTTTTTTATAAATTGGAACAGCATAAAACACAACACCAACAAATAAAATAACCATAAAATATCTCAATTTTAAAGATATTTTTAATAAAGGAGAATAAAGAAGTGTAAAAAATCTATTTAGGTAATTTTTTTGTTCAGGCATAATTTTACCTCTAATAAAAAATGTCATTAAAATAGGAACAAGTGTAATAGATAAAATAGCACCTACCATCATTGCAAATGTTTTAGTAAATGCAAGTGGTGTAAATAGTCTTCCTTCTTGTCCAGTTAAGGCAAAAATAGGTAAAAAAGAAACAACAACTAAGATTAGTGCAAAGAAAATTGGTCTTCCAACTTGTTTTGCTGCTTTAATAATAATATCAATTCTTTCTTGATTTGTTGGGTTTTCAACTTTTGCTAAATATTTATGTGCATTTTCAACCATAACAATGGTTGCATCAACCATAGCACCAATAGCAATAGCAATTCCACCTAAACTCATAATATTAGAACCTATATTAAAGAATTTCATTAAAAGAAAAGTTAAAAGTAAAGTAATAGGTAAAGTTAAAATAATAATTAAAGAAGTTCTTAAATGGAATAAGAATAATGTAGTAACAATAATGACAATAATAGATTCTTCAACTAATGTATGCTTTAAAGTATCAATAGCTTTTTCAATTAGAGAACTTCTATCATAAACCTCAACTACTTCAACACCTTCAATGTTTAAAGTTTTAAGTTTTTCTTTTACATTTTGAATTACTTTGTAAGGGTTTTCCCCAAATCTAACAACAACAATTCCTCCAATAGTTTCACCTTCACCATTTAAGTCTGCCATTCCTCTTCTATTTGTAGAAGAAATTTTAACTTCTGCAATATCTTTTATTTTTAAAGGGATATTTTGTTTTGTATTAATGGTTATATTTTCAATATCAAATGTGTTTTTTAAATAACCTTTTGCTTGTATCATATGTTCAAAACCATTTTCTAAGATTAGTCTACCACCTTTTTCATCATTATTATTTTTAATGGCATTTTCAACATCACTAATACTTAAATTATATTGAACTAATTTATCTTGATTTATAGTAATTTCATAATTCTTAATAAAACCTCCAATAGAAGCAATTTCACTTACACCATCAACACCTAAAAGAGCATATTTATAATAATAATCTTGTAAAGATTTAAGTTCTTCTAATGATTTTGTTTTAGATTTTAAGGCATATTGATAAGCCCAACCAACACCAGTAGCATCAGGTCCAATAGATATATTACTACCTTCCGGAAAAGTTCCTTGTAATTGTGATAATTGTTCTAATATTCTATTTCTACTATCATAAAGGTCTGTACCATCTTTAAATATAATATAAACAAGTGCATTCTGAAAAGAACTCATTGCTCTTACTGTTTCAATATTTGGAAGACTCATTAAATTAGATATGAGAGGATAAGATATTTGTTCTTCAATAGTAGTAGGACTTTGACCTGGCCATTTTACTTGAACAATAACCTGTGGAGGTGATAAATCAGGTAAAGCATCCAAGCTTGTATTTTTTACAGCCCAAATAGAACCAATAGATAAAATAATAAAAGAAAATAAAATTAAAAACTTATTTTTAACACTAAAAGAAATTATACTTTCAACCATTACCAATCCTCATCTTCATCACTACTATATAAAGAATTTGTAATAGCATCAGAATCCATTAAAAATAATGAATTATTTATAACTTTATCACCTTTTTTTAGTCCTGATAATACTTGATACTGATTTGAAGAAATTCTTTTAACAGTTACTTTTTTAGGTTCTATTTCAGTTTTGGAAATAGGTTTAAATACATAAAAATTACTACCTTTATTTAAAACAGCACTAACAGGTAAAACTAATTTGTTATCAATTTTATGTTCAACTAAAACTTTTCCAAACATATTGGGGAATAATTTCATATCTTTATTATCAATCATAAATCTAACTTTAATAGTTTTAGTATTATTATCTACTTCTGGATAAATGTAATCTAATGTTGCTTTGATAGGATAATTTAAACCATCTACATAAATAGTATTAAAGTTATTTTTATTTATAAAAGAAAGGTCGTTTTGATATATTTTAGCAATAAACCAAACTTTATCTAAATCAACAATTTTCATTAATAATTTATTTTTTGGAATGAAACTATTATTATTAATATTTTTATTCATAATAATACCATTTGAAGGAGAATAAACACTAATACCTTTATTGTTTATTTTATTATTGATTATTTTTTTAATTTCTTTTTTATCAATATTTAAATTTTTTAATTTATCTAAAATACTATTTTTAATAGAACTATTTTTTAATATTTGATACTCATTTTGAATATTTAATATTTCTTCTGAATAAATATTAAATAAAATATCACCTTTTTTTATGGGTAAATAATCTTTATTTGCAAATAAGTCAGTGATATACCCATTATGTCTTAAAACTATATCAGTTATGTTTGCTTCATTGATATCTATATTTCCATAAAACTCTTTTTTTTCTGAAATAGTTAATTCTTTAACCTCTGTGGTCTTAATATTAAAAAGTTGTTTAACTTCAAGAATTTTTGCAGATAAACTTGTAGAAAGAGAAGTTAAAAGAATAAGTAATAATATTTTTTTTTTCATAAGTGTCCTTGATAATATAATAATTGTGAATAATAAGTATTAAATTTATTTTCTTCTTGTAAAAGTTTTATTTTGTAAATAATTGTAGTATTGATAGTTTTAATTATTTCTTCTATATTTATATTTTTTAATGAATAGTAATTCTTTAGGTTTTCTTCAAGAGAAGAAAGTATAGGTAGAGTTTTTTGTTCCAACAATTTATAATTAGTGTAAGAAGAGTTCATATTATTTTTTAATATTCTAATATTTGTTTCCATTTCTCTTTTTTTGTCTTGTAAATCATAATTTGTTTTAAGTGATAAAACTCTATTTTTTTCAGATTTTATATTTTCTATCTCATATAAAGAAATAGGTATATTAATCGATAAATTAATATAATCATCAAATTTGTTATCTCTATTAAAATATGTAAGGTTTAATTTTGGATCACCAATTTTATTTTCTTTTTCTAAAGAAGAAATATTTAAATATTTTTCTTTAGTGATATTTAATTTTTGTAAAATGGGATGATTATCAAGATTTATATTAAGATTAAAATTGGTTTTTATGTTCTCAATGTTATCAATTTTAGTAAAAGAAATATTTTCTAAGTTTAAATATAAATTAGAAAGAGTTGTATTTAAATTATTTATTAAAACTTCTAAATCATTCTTTTGAATATTTAAAGATAATATAGAGTTTGGATTTATATTATTAAAAGAATAAGAATTATTTAAAAGTTTTTCTATTTTATTAATATAATTTAATTTTTTATTTAAAAGTTTGACTTGTTTTTCTAAAAAAACAATATTGAAAGATAATTCATATATTTTAGATTTTAGAATAAGTTTTCTATCATATAAATTTTCTTCAATAATGTTTTTATCTTGAATTGCAATTTTATTTTTTAAATTTAATTTAGAATTACTTGTTATTGTTTGAGAAAAACCAATATATTGAGCTTGCATTGCCTCTTTGTCTCTTGTTAATGGATCACTTAAAGTGATATCATTAATACCAAAAGAAAAAATTGGGTTACTCCATTTGTTTGCTAATAAAATATCTTGTTGAGAAGATATAATCTTTTCATTAATACTTTTAATACTATTGTTATTATTTAAAGTATTTAATACAATAGTATCAACACTAATTGAATATAGAGAACTAACTAAACAAAAAGAGAAAAGAGGCAAGTATTTCATTATAAGTTAAAACTCCCTCTAATTGTTGAAACTTCACCTGAAGAAGTTTTAAATTTTAAATGATACTGCCAAGTACCACCCATGCTAAAATTAACATCTAATTTATAGGTGTCATCAACTAAAGTAGCTTTATCTTTGTATTCCATATAAGGCATACCAGGCATTTCAGGCATAAAAACTTTGATTTTTACTTTTGCATCAGTAATTAAGTTTCCATTTTTATCTTTAAGTTGTACATTTAAAGAATTTAGACCTGTAATTAGTGGTTTTTTAGAACTAATTGTTGCAAAAACACCATTTTTTTCTTTTACTTCTGATAAACTCATTCCATTCATATTATGACCTTTATGACTTTCCATATTATGACCCTTATGATTTTCCATATTATGACCCTTATGACTATGATCCATAGCATAAACAGACGAAATTAAACCAAGAGTTGGTAATACCATTAATAATTTTTTCATTTATTTTCCTTTTATTTGATTTGGATAAAGATATTATACATTAAAATGTGTGGAGTGAGTGTGGAATTTGTAAATAAAAAAAAAAGACCTATTTAAAGGTCTTCTTAAAAGTGAAAAGAAAAAGTAGTTCCTTTGTTTTCTTCACTTGAAACAGAGACTTTGATATTATATTTTTCACATATATTTTTAACAATAGCTAATCCAACACCAAATCCACCAACTTCATTAGTTGATCTATGATATTGATTAAATATATAAGGTAATTCTTCTTTTTTGATACCAAAACCATTGTCAATAATTTTTAAAATTTTATTTTCAAAAAGAACTTCAATATTAGAGTTTCTATCTGAATACTTTATTGCATTAGATATTATATTATCTGTCATTAAAACCAAGTCATTTTCTTGAATTTTGTAGTAAAAATAATTTAATTTGTAAGTTAATTTTATTTGTTTTGTATCAGCTAAAAATACAAAGAAATCACTATTTGATTCAATAACATTTTTAATATTTATTTCTTTAATGTTATTTTCATTTGGTTTTAAATATAAATGAGTTAAATTGTTATATATTTGAAATATTTTTTTACTACTTATTTCAATTTGTTTTTTAGTTTTTTCAGTAATTTTTGAAGCAGAACTACACAGAATTAAAGCACTAATAGGAGTATTTAATTCATGAGTGGTATTTTTAATAAAATCATTTATTTTTAATCTTTGTTCTAAAATTGGTTTTAAAAATATTTTAGATAAAATAAAAGCCATAATAGACAATAAAATAGTAGAAATAAACAAAAAAAGAATAATTTCTTTTTTTAATTCAATCAATTCATTGGAAAATCCTTTGTTTTTAATAATAACATAATAAACACCTCTATGTCCAAAAGTGTTATCACTAACTAAAAACAAACTATTGTTTAATTTAAAATATTTATTTGAAAAGTCAATATTTTTAATATCAAATTGAGAAAAAATTAAATTTTTATTTTTATCAAATAATGCATATTTCATTGTCTCATTAGTTTCAATTTGATTAAGGTTTAAGTTTGTATTATTCATTTGTGAATTTACTATTTTTTTATCAATTTCATTAGAAAATGATTGTATTTTTAAATAATTGATTTGTTCTAATTTAGAACTCTCAGAAGAAAAATATAATAAAGAAATAATTCCTAAAAAAATAAAAGAAGAAAATAAATAAGTAAATAAAAAACTCTTAAATGTTTTTTTTTCATTGATTGTTAAGTTTATAACCAACTCCTTTTATAGTAATAAAAAAATCTTCACCAAATTTTTTTCTAAAGTTTTTAACATAAGTCCTTATAGTTGTTTCAGTTGGTCTATCATCATATCTCCAAACATTCATACATAATTCATTAAAAGATATAACTTTATTTTTATTTTTAATAAAATATTCTAAAAAGTCTTTTTCTTTTTTTGTTAAAATATATTCTGTTCCATTTTTAGTGATTGAACAATTAATACTATTAAATATAAGGTTGTTTGGTAATTGAATAGAATTAAAACCAATTTTATAAAGTCTTTGTATATTTGATATTCTAACAATTAATTCTTCCATATTAAATGGTTTCTTAATATAGTCATCACAACCAATTTTAAAACCTTTAATGACATCTTCGTTATCATTTAAAGAAGTAACAAAAATAGTAGGGGTGTAATTTTCTTCTTTTCTTATTTTTTGTAATAAATCAGTTCCTTTAATTTTTGGAACATTTATATCAAATAAATAAAGATCAAATTTTTCTTGTTTTATTTTTTTTAAAGTTTCTTCACCATCAAAAGTAGAAATAACTTCAAATCCTTTTGATATTAATTCATCTGAAACTAAATCATTTAAAATTGAATCATCTTCTAAAAATAATATTTTCATAAAACTCCTTTACCATTTTTTTTGATACTTTACTATTAAAAAAAAATTACTTCCAACAATACTAATAATATCAAGAGTAATTATTTAAATCATTTAAGAATTATTATATTAAAAATAGACTTTAATTAAAAGGTTTTTCTTGATATAATCCACATAAAGTAAAATCTCTTTCATATTTTATACCACAACTTTTTCTAACAGATCTATGACTTTTTAAACAAGGATATCTTGTTCCATTTTCTTGTTTAAAAGTACAAGTTTCACATTGTTTATATAAACCTTTTCTTGTAGAGGCCATTGATTTACTCATAAGATTCTCCTTATGCTACCATAGTTAATAATGATTTCATAGTATAATAAGCATCATTACCACCATTGTGAAGATTTTTAGGGTTAAGCTCTAATTTATTAGTTAGTTTTTCTAAACCAAAACCAGTTAAAGATTGGAAATAGTATTTAGATAATTTTAAAGTATCTAAAACTTCTCTTTCTTCATAAACTTTTGCTTGTGTAAGAAATTGTTTATCATTTTTAAAAGCATGACCAACATAAAAATCACTATTTTGAGTTAAATCAAATACTTTTTTTTCAATTTCATCAATAGTTAAGATTTCACTTGTACCAAAATCAAATTTATCTTTATTATTTGGACACCAACTTCTCCAATGTTTTAAGTTTTTAAATTCTTCAACTATAAAATGGTAAGTTTTTAATTGACTGTCTTCATAAATACAAACACCCACTTCAGTTAAAACATTAGTAACGACACAAAATTCTAAATCCATAGAAAATAATTTTTTAGAATTATTAACTTTAGATTTGAATTGTTCTAAAACTTGTGGAGATTTTTCTATAATCTTATTTAAAGTATTTTTAGAATTATTTTTTCTAGTTTTAGTTTTAAGTTTTTTATCAGTATCAACTAATTCTTGTTCTTCTAATGATAATGTTTCATTATTTTCAATTTTGGTTTTTAATTCTTTTAATTGTTGTTTTTTATTTCGCATTTCAAGTTGATAAACAATTCTTTCTTCTTCAGTCATACTATGCCATTTTTTAATAGCTTGTGTTGAATATTCAGTTCTTGTATACTTTCCCATGAGTTTCCTTCTTTTGATATGTATAATTATATCATTGAAAACCTTAAAAACAGATAAAAAAAATGATATAGAGAGTAAGAAATAAAAGTAAAAAGAATATAAAATAAAAAGAGAAAGTAACAACTAACAACCAACAACTAACTAGGGAGTCTATATTAAAACATACTTCTTTATAATAACAACTAACAAAAATATTGATTTTTGTAAAGAAGTTGAGTGCCATCTAGGGCTAAATTATTAGACATAACCTTTGCATTATAATACTTGTAGGATTTCTCCTTTATATTATCTCAAAATATTTAATATTACAATTTACCTTTAACTATTTGTTTTAAAAGAAAACTTAAAGGCATATAGTTATACCTATGGTTTTAAAAACCAAAGATTTCTTGAAGACTTTCAGGAATATCAACAATGATTTTAGTATTCACATTTAATTCATTTTGTTTATCTTCTAGTAATCTCAATTCTTTTTTAAGAGTTTTTACATCAAAAGGTTCAACATTTGTTATAACGCTAATTGTTTTAGAAGAACTATATCTATCTTCTGAATTAGAAACTAACTCTAATTGTTTTTCAAAATCAATTTCTTCTTTATTGAAAATAGATTGATTTCTACCATTAATGATTTGTTCTGATACTCTAATTTTGTTTTTAATTAAAGAAATATCTTCTAAAATATCATGAACACCAGATTCAACATTAGCTTTAAATAAAGCTTTTTTAAGTGCAACTTCAACATTTAAAAAATCAAAGATTAGTTTATCATTTTTATTTTGTTTTTCTAATTTATTATCAACATCACTAATAAGTTCTTCTTTTAAATCTCTATTAGATATATTAATTTCAATATAACCAGACGGATATCTAAGTCTTCTAAACTCATTAATCATACTTTTTCTTAATTTATTTGCTTTGTGTAAAGATAATTTGATTTCCATAATATGTTCCTTTTTTTAATAATGAATATATGAGTAAGTAAAGACAGTATTTAAGTCCAAATAATTATAAAAGAAGTAACTATCTTTTAAACTCATAAGGAAATTATAAAACAATATAATGACATATTATGTCAAAAAAGAAAAAGAATTAATTTTATTTTAAGTTTAATTATGTTATATTAAAAACAAAAAGGTAAATAAATGGGAAAAGAAATAGAATATAAGTTTCTTGTAAATAAAGGTTTAATTCTACCAAAATTAGATAAAGAGAAATATTTAGAAATAAAACAAGGGTATATTACAAACTCTACTGAAAAAGTAGTAAGAGTTAGAACAAAAGAGATTATTACTAAAAGAGAAAATTATAAAGTAGGGTATTTAACAATTAAAGGTGCAAATAAAGGTATTACTAGAAGTGAGTATGAATATGAAATACCTTATGATGAAGCAGTTTCTATGTTAGAAGAGTTTTGTGATACATATATTGAAAAAACAAGATATATAGTATTACATAAGGGGAAAACTTGGGAAATTGATTTCTTTGAAGGAGATAATAGTGGATTAATAATTGCAGAACTTGAAGTTGAAAGTGAAGAAGAAACTTTTGAAAAACCAGAATGGATTGGAGAAGATGTATCTTTGGACAAAAGATATTTAAATAATAACTTAATTAAAACCCCATATACAAAATGGTAATTAGAGGAATTATTTTTCCTCTAATTGAGATTTAAGAAGATCTAACTCTTCTTTTAATTTTTTATTTTCTTCTTTTAAATTGTTGTTTTCATTTTTAACAAACTTATAAGAGTTTATAAGGATTTGAACAGTTTTCTTGTCTTCTTCATTATAAGTTTTACAAACACTCAATAATTCCTTCATTTTACCCATATTATTTAACATAAAAAACCTTTATTATCTTTTATTACCACAAGTATAACCTGTAGTATTACCATTTTCATCTTTAACTTGTGCTCCACAAGTATGATTTTTATATTCTTCTTCAGAAATATATTTTTTATGGTAACAAGTCATACCATTTTCACCATTTGATTTTTCTTCCATGTGTTGAGAACATTGACCTCCACATTGACCCCCACAAGTCTCTTTGCCACATTTCATACCACCACAAGCAAGAGCAAAAGTAGCAGTAGCAATTAAAGCAAAAAATATTTTTTTCATATTGTATTTCCTTTTATAATAATTTTAATTGTAATTATTATAAAGAAAAAAAAGAAAAAGAAGTAGAAAAATTAATTTCTTACTTCTAAAAATAGTTATTAAGAGAGAGATTTTAGATTTTTTTGAAAATCATTTATAGATATAGTTTGATTTAAAGGTATATTTAAACTTTTAAGAGTTGATTGAAGAATTAAATATTCAATGTCAGGAGTTATATATGTATCTCTATAATTTTCAATATTTGTATAAAAAGGATTTGAAATAATTTTTTTATGAAATAAATCAAAAAAAGTTTTAAAAGAAGTTAGTTTTTCTAATCCATATTTTTCAATAACAGCTCTAAAAAATAAATAATGACTTTTAATAGTTTCATCTCTACTTAAATGTGCAGTTAATCTTGATAATTCATTAGTTAAAAAAGTCATAGTTAATTTTTCAGGTAAGTTTTCAATATAAATCATCATTTGAAACTCATTAGTAATTTCAGTAACACTAGCTTTTTTAATAGAACCTACTTTTTTTAATTCTTTTTGAGTTGAAGTAGGGAAATATTGAATATTATCAATAACAAAACTAAAAATATTATCTAAATGTATTTTTTTAGCTTTTTTGGCACTAAATATTTCTTGTAAAGTAGTAACAGAGTGATATTGTACAGAATTTACTTCACTTTCAGTTAAAACTCTATAATTATATGTAGAATTATTATTGGTTTTAGTAATAGGAATACCTGAATAAATACTAGAATAATGTGTATTTCCCATATTTAATAATATATTTCTAATATCTCTTAATAAAGAGTGATATTTATCTTTTTTTAATTTTTTAACCATATCAACTTCAAAATATAAAAACCATAAAACATTTAATACACTAAATCCATTTGGTCTTTGTTTGATTAAATCAATTAAACTATCTCTTAAATTAATAAAATCAATAGATATATCATAATAATTTTGAGATAATTCAGTCACCATTTTGTTATTGTAATATTCTTTAGAAATTTTTTTTACAATTATAGTTAGTTTTGACAATTCTTCATTTAAAAAATGAATATATTCAGGATTGTTTTTTACATCATTTAAATAACTATAAAAATTAGTTTTAAAACTCATATTTATTCCTTCTTTTAATTTATAAACAATTATATAATAAAGGAACTTAAAAAGAGATTAAGTATTAATTTAAAAAGAGTTTTCTCCCCACTAGAGTGAGGAGATTTTATATATTTTTGAGGTTTATTTTTTAATTGTTTCTTTTTTTTCAAAAGAACCAAATTGTTGAATTAAAATAATAGTTTCTTCTTTAGTAACTTTCTTTTTTTTCTTTTCTTCTTCAACCTTTTTTAATTCTAATTCTTTTTGTATTCTTAGTTTTTCTTCTTTTTCTTTTAATTCTTTTTTAATTTTTTGTGCTTTAGGACCATTATAATGAGATAAGATGTCCCCATATTCATGTCCATATTTTTTAACTACATAAGAAAAAATATTTTCATTAATCCAATTTTTTTTACCATATTCTTTAATTAAAGATTTATCAAATTCAATAGCTTTAATTTTTAAAAGATCTGTAGGGTTTTCAAAAAGAAGTATTAATTTGGGGTCTTTTTTAATGTATTTAGTTAATTGATTTGGGATACCATTATATTCTAGTATATTCCATCCCATACAAGGTTTGTTTCTTTTAAATAATGTTTTATCATTTGGAGTTCCATTTTCAAAAACTTTATTAAAATAGTTAGAACAAATATAAGTATTGTTATTGTTTTTTAAATATTTAATATAATTATAATCAACCTCTAAACAAATATTTCTATTTATGTTATCTTCTTTACTAATTGAAGAACAAATTTTTGGTGTTCTTTTGACAACATTCTTGAAATTATCTGAAGAAACCCATTTAAAAATACCAGCTCTATGTCTCATGACAGAATATGGGTCATTATCAAAAGCAATATTTATTTGTTCCCTATCTCTAGGGAATTGTATTTTAAGAATTAAAGAACCGTCAATAGATAATAATTTATTGTCTAATTTTTTATAATTTGTAGGAAAACTAATATATCTTTTATATTGTTTATTAAAGTCTAAGGCTTTAATAACTAAATCATAATTAGGTTTTTTTAAATAAGGAAATACATTAGGTGAAGCTTCAAAAGCAATTTCTTGTTGTTCTTTTGTTTGATTTGTTATAGTTCTAATAAAAGAAGGATTTATTTTTAAATATTCTAAAATAGCTTGTTCACTTTTATTTTGTATTCTATTTTCAAATAATTCAGGGTTTTCTTTTATTAATCTTAATTGAATATTATTTGAAGGATTTTTAATATATACAATATTACTAATGTTTTGATTAAGTGCAATATTTATAATATTTTCACTTGGTTCTTTTATTAATCTAATTAAAGAAGCATTTTTTTCAATAACTATTTTTTGTAATTTTAAAGAAGGTTTTTCAATAAATCTAATTAAAGAAGGATTAGTATTAAGTGCTTTAATATATTTTTCTTCTGTTAAAGGGGTTTTTATAAACTCTAACATATTAACATCTTGATTAAAAACAAAATCAATGATTTCTTTTGAAGGATTTTTTAATTTAGTAAATAATTTAGGATTTTTAGTTAACATTAATTTTAATTCTTCAATATCTGTATCTTTTAAATTAAAATAAATCTCAGGTTTATTATTAATTGATAGTTTTCTTAATTCTTTACTAGGTTTATCTAAATCTAATACAACCATAGGATTTGTAGCAACTGAAATTATTTTTAATTCTTCTACTTGAAAGTCATTTGGTAATTTTAAAATAGCAAAAGGTGATTTTTTTAATAATTCACTTAGTTCATTAATAGATTTTTCTTTATTAATGTATTCTTTTTTTGTTTCACTAAAATTATCAATAGTAATTTTAATATCAAAAGAATATTTTAAAGATTTAGTTAATTGTATTTCTTCTTTATCTAAATAAAAACCTTTTTTTAGTTTATTATCTACAAAATCACCTTGTTTTAAAATAATACCTTTTTCATTAAATTGTTTAAAAGAACCTTGCCTTAAACCTTCACCATCATAACTACCAATAGTTTTAACTTGTCCATTGTCAAAAAAAGTTTTTCTTTCTTCATTACCACAACCTGTAAGTAAGAATAAACCAAGACAAGAAACAAGTAAACTTTTACTAATAACTTTCATATAATTCCTTTTTTTTAGAATTATATATTGTATCACAAAAATTGAAAAAAAGATTTAAATATAATAAAAATAGATAATTTAAAAAAAACTTTTTATATAATAAAAATAAAAAAAAGGAGAAGGATTTGGAGAGAATAGTTTGTCAAAAATGTAAATGGTATAAAGTATCTTGGGATAAAAACAAACCACATCAATGCACACTATTTGGTTTTAAATCTAAAATATTACCTTCAATTGAAGTTCAAAAAAATAGTGGTATAAAATGTAATAATTTTGAATTAAAAGAGGTTTGGAAAAATAGAAATTAGTCTTTTAAAAGAGTTGGTTTTATATGAGGACAATAAGGTTCACAATAATCAAATAGTTCGCAAAAGTTCCCTTTAATAATAGCAGTATAAGTATTGTGAAAGTCTTCTCTATGAATGTTTGTAAAAGAACCTAATGTTGGTATAGTATCATTTTCTGACCAAAACCAACAAATCTCACCAGGTTGGACAGTCCATTTTTCAATAGAAATAGTTTTAATTTCTTTTAAATTATATAATTCATCTTCAAATTTAAAAATAAAAGGTGTAATTAATTCTTCAACTCTTAAACAGAAGATATTATTTAATTCATCAATAATTTTAATCCAATCACCTAATTTTAAGTCCATTTTTATACCTATTAATTTATTTATAATAATTATAAACAAAAAAAATAATTTTTAAAAAATTGAATAATAAGTAAAAATGAACTATTTTATTAAAAAATAATTATATTTTTGTGATTTTAATAAAGTTTTTATTAGGAATACTTTTTATTTTTTGTTCTTTTTCATCAAAAAACCATAATTCTTCTTCTTTTGTAAAAGTTAAATCAAACTTTTTATCAAGTGAAACAGTAGTTTGTTGGAATGAACCATTGTCATCTTTAAAATATAAAATACAAGGTCCATTATTTTGTAAATATTTAGATACTTCTTTACTATTTTTAAAATAAACACTACTATTTTCTAATGAAGAGAAAACTTTATTATTTTTATTTTCTTCACTTAATAGTGCTCTTAAAGTTTGTATTTTAAATTGATTAAAATGTAAATCAAACTTATCATCTTCTTTGTAAAATGTAATATCACTAATATTAGTATATTCAACAGGAACTTCTAATAAACTTCTAACCACTTCTAATTTACAATTAGACCAAGAACCTCTTGAAGAATTATTTAAATTTTCAAAAGGAAGTCCATCATGTGGTTCTGAATTGGTTAAAAAAGGAAGAGGGTGAAAAAGATTATTTCTATCAAAAGGAGATTTTTGTCTATATTCACAAAGATCAATATATTCTTTTTTATCATTGTTTAATATAAAAATATCATTATATGAGTTTCTTTTGTATTTCCAAGTTTTTTCAAAATCTTTTTCAGAAGAAAAATCAAATAAATTAGGGTTATTTAAGTTTTCAACTAAAATAGGGTGAGCAAGATTGAAAGAGTTTTTTTGATTTAAACCTAAATTAGCAGTTGGAATATAATCTTCTAACATTTCTTGATTTTCTTCAAAAGACCATTGAAATGGTTTATTTTTCCAATGACCACATTCAATTAAAAAAAGTGATTTATCAATTATTTCAGAACCAAAAAAAGAATGTTCTAATATATTAAAACAAAAACTAATATCACTATCAATAGAAACACTTTCAATATAATTAGATATTTTACAAGTTGGTTTATAAAAAGTATTGAACATTTATTACCTTTTTTATTAGTATTTTAACAAAAAAAAGAAAAAAATAGTAAGATAAAGAAAAAATTAAGAAAATATATTATAATATTTGATAGATAAATAAAAAAAAGGAATAAAAATGAAAAAATTAATCGTATTATCAGCATTTGTTTTAGGAACTTCTGCATTTGCAGCAGTTAATTTAGGAGCTTGTAAAGGTTGTCACGGTGCAAACTTTGAAAAAGCAGCATTAGGTAAATCAAAAATTGTTTCACAATTAACAGAAGAAGAGATTGCAACTTCATTAGTAGGTTATAAAAATGGAACTTATGGTGGTCCAATGAAAGGGATTATGAAAGGTCAAGTTGCTAGATATTCAGATGAAGATTTAAAAGCAGCAGCTACTGCAATTAAAGCATTAACTAAATAATTAAATTTTTATAATTAAAAACTATATTTAAAGGAAGTCTTTTTAGGCTTCCTTTTTTTTATATTAAAAAAATGTTAAATTGTATTATTTTTGAAACATATTTTGGAAAAAGAAAATAAATGTTTTTATAATAATTATTAAAAGAGGGATTTTTTTTATGGATAAACTCAAAAGGCATTTTAATTCTGAACATAAAATAATGGAAATAAAGAACATATTTCAATGGGAAGAAAGATTAGCACATTTAAAAACAATTAAAAGACTAGAATATGTGATAATAATGTGTATAGGTCTATTATTTGGATTTATATTTTTTGAAAATAAAGATCATTTAACTATTGTTTTAGTTTCATATATAATAATAACTATATTCTATGGTAAGTTTTTTCAAAGAATGATAAATGAACATTTAACAACTTTAAATAGATTTTTGGTATTAGAAAAATTATCTAAGAAGAATATAGAAGTAAAAGGAATACTTGATTATGATGAAGAGTTGGAAAACTTACCAGTAAATAAAGACAATAATCATATATACTTATCAGATAAATTAGAAAATATATATCATGTATTAATTAACCACAAAATAGTTCCTTATACATTTATATTATTCAAAAAATTCTATAATGAAATTAAACATTGTAGAGTTTATAAAAATATAAAACCTAAAAGTAAAAAATATATTCAAACTAATTTAGAATTAGGATATAAAATGGTTAAAAATGGTGAAGAGTTATATATGTATCAAATCTCAAACCAATTAAGAATAGATAATAAAACTATAAATGAAGGTAATTTATTAAATGGGTTTATATTTTTAAGAGAGAAACCAGAAAGTTTAAGTGGGTATGATAGAGCATACTATATAAATGAAACATACTATAAAAATGAAGATGATTTTGAAAGAAAAGATACAACTAAAAAATATTACCAAAAAGTATATAATAAACATACTAAAGATAGCAAAACAGATAATATAGATGTTAAAGAAATAGATTTTGATGGTTTTGATAAAAATGAATTAAGATTTCAAGATGGGGAAGCAACAATTAAAGGTGGATTAGATATAACTGTTAATAGTTTTTCAAAATTACCAGAAGATATAAGAAAAATAGTAGAAGAACAAAATTTTCTTATGATAGAAATATCACAAAATCATTTAATGTGTTATTATGAAATAGATAGAGATAAAGAATTATATTATGGTTATGATCATTCTATTTCTTTAAATGACAATAAAAACATAACAACTATGGAAGTAACTAAAAATATAGAGCTTATTGATTCTATATTTAGTATGAAATAAAATTTTATATTTATTTTTAATAGTAATTCACTTAATTTAAATAAAAAAATAAAAATTAAGTGAATAAAAATTCAAAACAACTATAAATCGAATGAAATGAAAAAAGTTAAAAAAAAGATGTGAATATAGTGAATAACTTATCACATCTTATTCACTATATTTTTCTCTATATTTAAAGGAAAAAATAAATAAGTCCACACATTTCACTATTACTACTAATTCTACTACTTTTTTAAAAATTTAAGAGAAAAATTGAAATAAATAAAAATAAAGATATTTTAAAGAAAATAAAAATAGTTTTAAAATGAATAAAATCAAAATAAGTTTCAAAAAGAACTAATTTTAGATATTAAAGAAAATCTTTTTGTAATTCAATGATATATTTTGTATTAAAAAAAATAAATTTATTAAAAATATAAAAAATATATTAATAATTAAGCTGACTTTAAGTATATGTACTATATAATTTCTACATATAAAAAAAACAAACAAACAAAGTTTGAAAAAAATAAAAAAATAGAATAATTAAACTATCTTTAAGGTAAGATAGTATATAATTAAAAACAAAAAAAAATTAGAAGGAAATTTTATGAAAATCAAAACAGCATTGAAGACAGTTAGATTCAACATTGAAGCAGAAATGGAAAATGTAGGTGGAGTTAAAGTTACAACTTTAAGTGGTAAACCAGGAATTGGTAAAACAGAGAGAACAAGAGTTTTAGCTAGTGAAATGGGTTTAAACTTTTATCATGTATCAGCTCCAGAAGTTTCAGTAGAACAATTAACTGGATTACCAGAATTTGAACAAGTAGATGATGGATTTGAAAAGTATTCAGTTTCAAGAACTAAAAAACCATTAGGAACTTCTTGGTCTTGTCCAGAAATTATTGCAACTGCTAATAGAAGAGCAAGAGGTGTATTAGTAGATGGTAATGACCAACCACAACTAGTAGATGGAAAAGAAGTTGATTCAAAAGGTTGTCTTATTTTATTAGATGATTTACATGAGACTCCATTATCAACTATTCCATATTTTTATCAACTATTAAATGAGAAAAAAGTATCAGGTTGGGCATTAGATGAAAAAGTTTATATTGTAGCAGCAATGAATGATAGTGATAGTGCAAACTTTGCTGGACTTCCTTCACCTATTATTAATAGAATGTCTATTTTAAAGACTGAATTTGATGAAAAAGAATTCTTAGATAATTATTCTGTAAATTTTAACTATATTGTTAGAAGTTTATTAATTCAAAACCCAAGCTTTTTAAATGAAAAAGAAGAAACAGAGATGGCATTTGGAACTCCTAGATCTTGGACACAAGCTAACAATTCTTTTGATTATATGTATAAAAAAGACAAAGAATTTGCATTAGAAAATATTAAAGACATTTTCTCAGGTTCCGTTTCAGATAAAGCAGCATTGGAAATTGAAAAAATGGCTGGATATATGGAAAAATTAGACCTTGAAAAATATGTAAAAGAAGGTGTAAAAGAAATTAAAGATGGAAAACCTATTTCTATTAATATTTCAGAAATGGAACAATTAGATCAAGTATTAATGGGTTATATTGTAAACTTTATTAATACTGTTGAAGATTCTTTATTCTTAAAAGAGTTATTAGATAAAAACTTAGAAGAAAGAGCATTCGTTGGTTTCTGTGTAAGTGAGATTTATTTAAAATACATGGCATATGTAAAACAAGGTAAACCTATTACAGATGGATTAAGATTATTCTTAGAAAAAGTAATTGGAGTAGGTAAATTTGATATTTCAACTTATAATGTTGATAAAAAAACTGAAAAATTAATTGAAAATTATAAAGTAGATAATAAAAAAGAATTACTACAAATTGTTCAACCTTACATTTGTTAAGATATAGTTTGTTTTATTCAAAAAAACTGAAATCAAACTTCTTAAAAGTTAGAGAGGAATTATCTTCTTTAACTTTTTTTTTTATTTTAAAGTTAAAATAATTTGACATATGATTAAAAAAATTGAAATCTTTTTTATATGTTGGATTTGAAAAATCAAATTTATAATTTAAACCTAATCTACCTAAATATCTAGTTTCATTTGTATATGCTACATTTTTAACATATTCAAAATAAGAATCAAAACTTAATGTGTCATTTATTTGATAAAAGAATCTAGTTTCTATTGAATGTTGTGGTAATTCTGTTTTGAGATTAACTCTTTCTTCTTCACAAATACTTCTATTAAATTCATCAGTTATACAATTTTGATTAGTAAACAAAGCATTTCCATTAATTAAAAAAATAGGTAAAGAATAACTTATATCCCATTTAATATCATTAGTATTGATAAAATTATAGGTAGTTCTTAAGGCACCTCCATATACATCACTAGTTTGTCCAAATAAAGTATCATAAGAATAAATAGAACTTGCAGGTGAATAAGCTAATGTTGCTTCAATGGTATAATCTTCTCTATCTCTAACAAATGATAAATAATGTGTTTTAATATGACCAAAATCTAATTGAGAACTACCTATTGTCCCAAATAAACCTTGTTTATTAGAATATAAGAAACTATCTTTATTTTTCAATCTTAATCCAATAGAGGCACTTTTATCCTCTTTATCAAAACCTACAATAAAAGCTGAATCTTTATAAACTGGTGTAAAAACAACACTATCTAAATGATTTTGTATTACACTATCAAACTCATTATAAGATAATAGTTTATTGGAAAATAATAAAATAAGTAATAATATTTTAGTATATTTCATATGTCTTAAACCTTTTTATTATTATAAAGAAAATAAGGAAAACCAATAAAACTAAAGAAAAACAATGATAAAAATAAAAAATTAAGTGGTATTTAAGACTTGTTTTTGTATAATAAAAGAAAAAAAAGAGAGAAAAAATGGAAAATACAGAAATAAAAGAAATTGAAATTGATGTAGAAGAACAAGCAAAAGAACAAGAATTTTTTGAAAGACAATATAGAAGAAAAATTAGTGATATGTTTTTGTCTGAATCTATTCCATTGTTAAATAAAATGGTTGGATTAAATGGTAAAGAACAATTTTCTTTAGGATTATTTTTAAAACTACCTGTTAATGTACAAATTGAAAAAGTAGAAGAAAAAGATTACTTTGTAAATGATAGTATTAACTTTAAAAATAAATATGAAGAACAAAATAAAATTGTAGAATTTATTATTAAAAACTTTAAAGCATTTGTTATTGCTGAAATACATACTAGAAAAGTAGAAGTAAATATGGTGTTTAAGTATAGAGACCAAAAGGATTTAGATAATTTATTAGATGCAATTAGAATTGAAATTGGAGCAATGTTTTTAGTATTTGTTTATTTACATGAGATTCAACATATTCTAAGAAGACATGCAACAGCAACATTTAATGATATTATGTTAAGAACAGCAAAAAAAGTAGATGCAGAAAAATTTAAAGATTATTATAAAGATGTTCATTATTTTGCAAACTGTGCACAAGATTATTCTATTAATAATTCTTTATTATCTATGTTAAAAAAATCAGGGAATTATAATTTAGAATTAAATGTTATTTCTCAATTTGGTTTATTTGAAGAAAAATATATTAAAGATAATGAAATTGATATTTTAGAGAAAATATTAAATCAACAACCAGATATTAAAGTAATTGCTGAAGATGAACACTCTATTACATTAGAAATACAAGAGAAAAATGAAGATGGTACTCCAAATGGTGATCCTAAAATTGTTACTGTTCCAAAACAAGGTGGAGAAGGTGAAGGACAAGGTGAGGGTGAAGAAGAAAAAGAAGAAATGGAAAAGAAATTAGCACAAGATAAGTTAATGGATGCTATTGCAGATTCTATTGAAAATCATATTGAACAACAACAAAATAAAGGTGATGGTTCTTTTGTTTTAAATAAAGATTTAGGTGAAAGTGTAAAAACTAATGTAGATTGGTTTGATCAATTAAAATCAACTTTATTTACTATTGTAAATAGAAAGACTAGACAAACATTAGTAAATTGGTCAAAATTAAATTCTAAGTATTCACATTCACATAAATCACCAACTCATAGAAATATTGAAAATACATTAGATATTATATTGTCAGTTGATAATAGTGGTTCTATGTGTGATAATGCATTAAAAAAATTATTATATATTATTGAAGAAAAAAAAGGTAAAATCAATAAATTAACTATTTTAAAACATACAGATACAATTACTCAAGTTTTAGAAAATGAAAAAGATGAAAAAAAGATTTTAGAGTTTTTAGGAACAAGAGATAATGGTGGAACTTCACATAAAGATGTATTTAGATATTTAGATGAAAATATTTCAAAACATGAAATAGATAAAGCTATTTATATTTCATTTTCAGATAATTATTCAGATATTGAAAGTGAATATTATAATTATAAAAATATTCAAAGAATGACTAAAGTTTGGTTAAATGCTGACGGTGTAGATGTAAGAGATAATATCTCTGGTATGAAAGTAAAGATTTTCTAAGAAAGTCTTTACTAAATATTTTAAATTTTCTCTCAATTTAATTTAAAAATAAGTAAAAAAATAGTATAATACTATTCTAAACAAAGTAAAAAATTATTTTTTGCTTTGAAACTATTTTCATATGGGTGTGAAAAGGTATCGCTTAGAGTATTAGTAGAATTTAACTCAAGTAATCATGGTTGATTTAAAAAAACCAAATTAAATTTAAATGCAAACAACACAGATTATAGAGGAGCAGCAGTAGCTGCATAATGAGAGACCTTTTGGTTTCTCACTCTGGGGTTTTTGTAATTCTTCCCTATTATCCAAAGAATTGACAAAAGAAATCCTTGTTGCAGAGGTTAAAATCCCAAGTGGTCAGGTCAATGTCTTGGTCTTCTACCTGTAAAGATTACCAATATTTTAGCAATATTTATGAATAAAATCTGCGACCCCCTTAAAACTTGTTAAGGTTACTTTCAAAAGTATTTTAATACGTCGGTTCGATTCCGACCACATCCACCAAAAATCAAATTAATAAAAGTATAAATGTTAAAAATTAATTAAAATATATTTATTATTTAAGTATATAATTAAAAAAAGATATAAAAAAAGCACCTTCCAAAGAAGATGCTTAATTGAGTTTATGAATATCTTTATTATATAATAAAAATTATTAATAAATTTTTTTTAAATAATTTTAAAAATTAATCTAAATGAGAATTAATTTGATAAGTTAAATCTTCTTTTGAAGAACCACCAACTTTTGTTTCTACTAATTGACCATCTTTAAAATAAATAATAGTAGGAATAGATCTAATTCCATATTTAGTAGCTAAATCACCATTTTCATCAACATTTACTTTACAAATAGTTGCTTTACCTTCAAAATCTTCAGCTAATTGTTCAATAACTGGAGCTAATTGTCTACAAGGACCACACCAAGGTGCCCAAAAATCAACAACAACTAATCCTTCTTTTACTGTTTCATCAAAACTATTTTGATCTAAATCAATATATTTTCCCATAATTTCTCCTTAATTTTTTAATATAAAGATATTATAACCAAAAAAAAGTGAAAATGATATAAAAAAGTAAGAAAAGGAAAAAAATTATCAAAAAAGATATTTTTTCCTATATTTAGAAAAGTTTTTAAATTAGAATATGTTTTTTAATTTCTCATGTTTTAACATATGATTAAAAGTTAATGTATAAAATTTATCAAATAAAAATATCTTATTATCAATGTAAGGGATTAATTTTTTTTCTAAAGGCTTGATTGTTTCTGAATTAAACTTCACTTCATTATGTTCAATAAAATCTTTAATATGTTTAATTTCTTCAATTTGAGATTGACTTAAGTCATCTAAAAAACATTCTTGTTGATTTGTAATAATCACTTGTTTGAACTTATCTTTACTTTCACCCCAAGCAACATTTTGTCTTCCAATAAGAGTTACAGAATAACCTTTTTTACCATTTTTTTCAGAAGTATTGCTAATAATTAAGTTGTTTCTCATTAAATCTCTATAAACAGAAGCATAATAACCTGGTGTAGTTTTATTTAAAACAGCTTTATTAATTTCATTCCTTGTTCTTTGATCTTTATCTTTAATGAACTCTAATAAAGAAAAAGTTTTTGTATTAGACCTAATTAGTTTCATAAATAACCTTTTTATTTTAATTATATAACAATTAGTCTTAAAAACAAATTAGTTAAAAAACCTAAAAATAAAAAATTATTTTATTATTATAATAATATAAAAAACAAAGAGTATTCAATGAGTAAACAAAAAGTAAATATAGATTTAGTTCAACATAAAAAGTTTTCAATTATAGCATTGATAAAGTTTTCAGAATATTTAAAAGAGAAGAAAATATTAGACTTTAATAATTTAAAAAAAGAAGAAAAAGAAAAATTCTTAATAAAGTATAGAGAAGAAAGAATAAAAGAAATAAGAGAAAATGAAAATGAACAAGAAGAAGCAAAAATAGAATATAAAGAGAAAGAAGAAAAGGATATCATTGATTTAAATAAGAAAGAAGATATAGAGAAACCTCAAAAAAAACAACTAAGAAGTGGTTTAAAAATAATTAAAAAGAAAGAAAAAGTTGTTGAAGAAAAAAGTTTTGAAGAAAAATTAAAAGAAAAGAAAGAAAAAATAATTGAGTTAAATAATGAAATAAATGAAGAAAGAATAGAGATACAAGAAGATATTAAGAAATTAAATGAATTAAGAACATATTTTTTAACTCAATTTAGAGGAAATATATTAAATATAACTTTGGCAAATCTTTTAGGTAAAAATATAGATACAAATAACAAATCTCATGAAATAGAGTTAAATCAAAGAAAAATTAATGAAATCTATGAAATAGGTTTCAAAATATTAAGATTATTAGAGAAAGAAATCAAAAAAATAGAAGAAGAAAATAAATACAATGAGGAAAGAGAAAAAGAAAATATAAAGAAAATAGAAAAAGAAAAAGATTTAAAAGATAAATATAGTAGTCTAAAAGGTAATTTAGTAGGAATATCAAGAAAAGAAGAAATAAATATAGATACTTTAATAGGGTTAGGTGAAATATTAAAACAAACAACAGGTGTAATAACTAGTATAAATAATCCAAATATAGCTGAATCAATTAACATGTGGAAAGAGTTGAAATTTTATGATGGTATTGAAAGAGCAAGTATTTTTGTATATGGTTGGGTTGGAGAAAATATTTTAATAGATGAATACAAACAAACTATTAAAGATACACAAGACATAAAAGGTATTACATTAAATGAATGGAAATATTTTACAAAATATTTATCATTATATAAAACATTGATATCACAAAAAGGAAATATTCTACAAAATGAAAAAAAAACAAAAACAAAAAAAATAGAGCAACCTAATGAAAAAGAAAAAGAAAGATTAGAAAAAGAAATTATTAAAATAGAAGAAAAACAAAAAGAATTGACAAAAAATGTAGATAAAATAATAAAAAAAGGTTTTGAAACTTTAATGAGTTGTAATTCATTAGAGGAAGTAAAGGATTACTTTTCAAATATTAAGGAGAAAGAAGATGATATAACTAACATATTTGAAGAAGGTGAATGGAAAGAAAAAAATATTGAAAAATATAATAGAAATATAGGTGCAATAAAAAGTTTAGTAAAAAAGGCAGAAAAAAAAGAAAAAGAACAAAGAAGTAGCCAAGAATTCCATATATTAAAGAAATTTGATGATTTTAAAAGAATCCCTACAATAGACGTCGCAGTGGTGAATAAACAAACAAAAGAAATAGAAGAATTGTTAGAAGCGAAATCATTAACTATAACTAATAACCAATTAAAAATGCCTCTTTTTGTGATGAGAAGTGAAAAAGAAGAATTATTGAATAATTTAGAAGAAGATTATAACAAAGAAGATGAATTGTTTAAAACATTAAAAACTAATCCAAACTTAAAACAAGAAACAATGAAACAAATAGAAGAAATAAACCAAATAAAACAAGAAAAAATAAGAGACTTTATAAAAGAAAGAAAAGAACAATTTTTTTATGTTCAAAAAAATAAACAAGAAAAAATTGCAAAAACATTGGGTATAGAACCAAATAAAGTTGTTTTTTATATGACTTTATTTGATAGAAAAGAATTAACAAAACAAGAATATAAGATTCCATTTGAAAAATATATTTCAATGTTTGATGAAGAAGAGTTTGTTGAGAATATAAGTATTATATTAGAAAAAAATATGAGAAATCCAAAAGAAAGAATGAAAATAGAAGTTAATTATTTTAAAAAATATTTTAAAGAAAACCTAGTAAAAGAATCAAATTTAAAAGAAATGTCACAAAAATTTGAAAATAAATATAAAAAATAAAAAAAGTTATTATAATATTCATGCTAACTAAAATAATTTTAGTTGTTTTTAAAAAAATCTTTAACTTTACTTGAACAAGTTAAAACTCTCCTATTTTAAAAACAATATAAAAGAAAATAAGAGGAGTTCCTTTCTCCTCTATTATATAAAATCAAAAAAAATATTTTAAAACAAACAAAAAACAGAAAAATAAAAGTAAAATACAAAATAAGTTAATAACAACTAAATAATATAGAAAATTTAATAAAAAATGATATAATAATCAAAAAGGTAATATTACTATGTTTAAATGGATAATAATATTAATTTTAGGTATTTCTATATGGGGTGGTTTAACTAATGCTATTTCATTTACTTCTAATGATAAAAACTATTTAATAACTATAGAGAAAGAAAAAGTTATTCAAGCTTTTAAATTAGGATTTGAAAAAGTTACTATGACTATACAAAATATAGATGAAGTTGCAAAACAAAATGAAAATGAAAATGAAATTGGAATTTACATACCAACAATTGAAGAAACATCTTCAAAAAGTGTAAATGAAAAAGAATTAAGAGAAATACAACAAAAAATTGCTGATTATCAAAAGCAATTAAAAGAATTGGAAAAAAAATTAAATAAATAAAAGGAGAATAAAATGGCTTGGTATTCATTACATGTTCATTCAGGAAATGAGTTATTTGTAAAAAGAGCAATTACAAAATTAATTGAAGATTATAATATGGAGGATAGAATTGAAGAAATACTTGTTCCAACAGAAGATATTATTGAAATAAAAAAAGGTGAAGAGGTAATTAAAGAAAAGGCTCTTTACCCTGCATATGTTTTTGTAAAAGGTGATTTAGATATAGATGCTCAACATAAAATTAGAAATATCAGTAAAGTTTTATCTTTTGTAGGTGAGAAAGGTATTCCAGCAACATTATCACAAAAAGATATTGATACAATTATGGATAAAGTAATCAATAAACAAAAAGCAAGATATAAATTAGATTTCTTAGAAGGTGAAGAAGTTTTAATTAAAGAAGGTTCTTTTGAAAACTTTAAAGCTAGAGTTGAATCTTTTGATCCTAAAACAGGTTCAATTCATGTAATGGTAAATATTCTTGGGAGAGATACACCAGTTGAATTAGAAGTAGGTCAAGTTTCAAAAGTAGTTTAATATTAAAAACATAAAGTATTTAAAGAGAGGTTTTTACAGCTTCTCTTTTTTTAAATATATTTAAAGATATATTTGTTCACAAAATAAAAAAAAGTTTAATTTAATATTATCAAATGATAATTTTTCTACTTTAAAAATAATTTTTTAAAATCTTCAAATAACAAAAAAAACAATTATAACAAAAAATTATAAAAATTATAAGTAGTTTTTTTTTACTTTAAATAAGTTAAAAATGACATTTTAAATACATTTTTTTTACATAGGTAATACTTATATTGTAAATATTATATTAAATGATAATTTTTTTCCATTTTTTTTTAAAAAAGAATTTTTTTTCATTATAATACGATTACATTAAATATGAAAGGAAAAATATGTTTAAATCAATTAATGGTAAATTACTTGGTGGAATCATAGGTTCTGGTGTAGTTGTAGGAGCAATTGCATTTGGAATTTTAGATAACCAAGCTTCAGAAGCTAGAAAAGCAACTGAATCTCAGTTAATAGAAAAAATTAAATATGACTTAGAAACAAGTCATGAGGCAAAAAAATCAGTAGGTATTTCTAATGGTGTTGGACTAGCAGGTAATGCTGCAATTCAAAATGCATTAAAAATAAATGAAAGAGAAGGTGCAATTAGAGTTCTTAAAAGAGTTGCAGCAGATTATAAAGCAAATACATCTTTTAAAAATATTAAAGTTCATGTTCATACAAAAGATAACAAATCATTTATTAGAGCTTGGAAATTAAATAAATTTGGAGATGATTTAAGTGGTTTTAGACATTCAATTGTAAAAGTTAATGAAACTAAAAAACCAGTTAATACTTTTGAAATGGGTAAAGCAGGTCTTTCTTTAAGATCAGTTATTCCAGTTATTTCACCAGAAGGTGAACATTTAGGTTCTTTAGAATTTATGCAAGGATTAAACTCAGTTGCTAAATCTTTATATAAAAAGAATGGAACTGGATATTTATTCTTAGCAGATAAATCTAAAATGTCAATAAAACAATTTAATAAAGTTAAGTCTTTTAAAGAGAAATATGTTGTATCTATTAAAGATAAGGCAATTGCTCCAGGTTTCTTAGAATATTCTGAAAAAAACATGAACTTAAATGAGTTAATGTCTAAAGGGTTTACTATAACTGATAAATATATCTATACTTATATTCCAGTAAAAGACTTTAGAAATGAAACTTTAGGTATTGCAATTGGTGGTTATCCAGTAGAATTAGCAGAAAAAGAAGTATTTAGTATTGTTAAAAACTTTGAAAATGTGGCTATTTGGTTATTAGTTGGATTATTATTAACAATGGTAGTTATTGTATGGGTTGTAAATAACAAAATTATTTTAACTCCAATTGAAAGAATTAATAATGCTATTAAATCTTTAATTAATAAAGAAGCTGGTGTTAAATTAACTACTAATAGTGAAGATGAAATTGCAGATGTTGTAAATAACTTTAATAAATATTTAGATGGTATTCAAGCAGGTATTGATCAAGATAATAAAGTAATTGAAGAAGTATCAGCAGTTGCTAAAGAAGTTGCACAAGGTAACTTTGAAGTATCTATTTCAGGAAAAGCAGATAATCCAGGTGTTCAAGCATTAGTTGAAAACTTTAAAGTAATGGTATCTGATTTAGAAGATAAAGTTTCTGATATTGTTTCTGTGCTAGAAGAATATGATAGAAGAGATTATACTTCAAGAGTTGATTTAGAAGCAAAAGGTGCTATTGCAAAAATTGTTGAAAGCGTAAATAACTTAGGTATTAATACTGCTGAAATGATGAAAAATTCTAAAACAAATAGTGATACATTAGGTAAATCAACTTCTGAATTAGTTAGAATGATGGATGAAATCCAAGCTGCATTCAACCAACAAGCTGCAAACTTAGAAGAAAGTGCTGCTTCAATTGAAGAGATTACAGGAAATATTTCTGCTACAAAAGCAAAAGCAAATAATACTGCTGAAATTGCTTCTGAAATGGAAAGAATGGCTGCAAGTGGTAATAAAAATGTTAATGAAATGACAACAATTATTACTGAGGTTGCTAAATCACAAGAACAAATTGCAAAAGCAATTGAGCAAATTGATCAAATTGCATTCCAAACTAATATCTTATCATTAAATGCTGCTGTTGAAGCTGCTACTGCTGGTGAGCATGGTAAAGGGTTTGCTGTTGTTGCACAAGAAGTTAGAAATCTAGCTGCAAGATCAACTGAAGCTGCTGAAGAAATTAAATCTCTTGTTACAAGAGGTGGAGAATTAATTACTAGTTCTACTAAAATGGCTTCTGAAGTTTCAACTTCATTTGAAGGTTTAGTTTCAAATATTAATGAAACAACTAAAAATATTAATGAAATTAATGACGCTACAAATGAGCAAGAAGAAGGTATGTCTCAAATCTCAACTACAATGAATAGTTTAGATACTGTTACACAAGAAAATGTAAATAAATTACAAAAAATTGGTGAAAATAACAATGCTACAAGAGAGATTGTACAAGATCTAGAAAAATCATTAGATGGTGTTATTTACGAAAAATAATTTACTCCTAATAAATTAAATAGTTAAATAAAAAAGGAAGGTTTTTAAGCCTTCCTTTTTTTATATTAAAAAATTTTAATCAAAAATAGATTTAATAACAATAAAATCAAACTCATTATCAAAATAATCTTTTTTACTATCTAAAATATCTAAAGAAGAAAGGTTATTTAAATTTTTTGAACTGACATCTATTTCATTTTCAACTAATAAATTAAATATAGGAATAAACTCTTTTAATTTACTAGGGAAAATTGATTGAATAATAAATATTAAAATATTTTCACCTGTATCAGGGTTTTTAAAATTAATATCTACATTCCTATTAAGTAAAAATGAAAGTTTAGTTAGAATAGTATTAATATTATTATTAAATAAAAAAACATCTTCCCATATAGTTCTATTACTATTGGAAAGAGTTATATCTCTATTGTATTTAATAGGACTTGAAGGATTATCTAAAATAAAATTCATCATGTCAAAATTATCCATTCTTAAAGCAATCCAAAAAAGAGGAATACCATTAGGTTTTCTATTAGCACCTTTTCCTAAGAAATAATTAAATAATTCTTTTTCACTTTCTTCAATAATTAATTGTAAAATATCAGATTTTCTATCTAATTTGTTTATTTTAAATATAAAATCTAAATATTTGATTTTATAAGAACTATTATTTTTTTTATCTAAAATAATATGTTTTATAATAGATTTATCATAAGTGAATAAATTAAAATCAATAAACAAATTAAACATCTCTTCTCTATCTAAATTATAAGAAAGAGATAATGCTGTTTCATGTTCATTATAAAAAGTAAGAAAATCAGATTTATTACTATTTAATAAGGTTCTAATGTTTTTAATATCATTGTTTTTAATTAATTTAAATATCATTTTATTATTATAAGACATTAAACCCCCTTTGTTTTTTTCTATTTTACCAAAAAAACATTAAAAAAAGTTAAAGAAAAAGAACATTAGAAACAATAAAGAAAAAAATACTATAATATATTAAAGGTTAATTATGAACAAAATATATTATACAGGAAAAACTCAATTTGAAAAAGTTATATCATTAGATTTAATAAGAATAGATTTTAGACCAGTATATAGATATTGGGATGAATTTGATTATATTGTATTTACTTCTAAAAATGGAGTTAAATCAATAGATAGAAGTATAATTAATTGGCAAAAGATTCCAACTTTGTGTATAGGAGATAAAACAGCACAATTAGTAGAGAGTCTAGGAGGAAAAGTAAAATACAAAGGTAGAAATACAACATCAAGAGAGTTTGGTTTTGATTTAATACCATATGTAAATGGAAAAAGAGTTTTAATAGTTGGTGTAGAAACTCCACCATATGATTTAAATAATTTCTTAAAAGAGAATGGTGCAATAACTTCATTTGAAGTAGGTTATGAAACAAAAATAAAATCTTCTCAATTAAAAATAGATAAAGAAAATGCAATAATTATAATAACTTCTCCAAAACATTATAATGCATTTAAAATAAATTATGGTTGGAGAGAGGAATATATTGCTATATGTATAGGACCAACAACATATAATGAATTACCTAATGATGTAAGAAAATATCAAAGTGAAGATATGACTGTGGAAAGTTGTATTAAAAAAGCAAAAGAGATATTAAATAATCTCTAATAACTTTTGAGAAAGTAAAGTTTTGCCTTTTGGAGTAATTTTAACATAAACTTTTGAACCAATTTTAGAATAGTCAGCTAGACCATCTAATGTTCTGTGTGAAATTAAGTTATCAATTCTACTTGAAATAACTGTTTGATTTCTATCATTTAATTGTGTTAAATCACCTTTTTTTGCTTTAATCATTGATAAGATACCTTGTTTTAATACTTTTGTTGAGATAACATCTTTTTGTTGTGATAATACTGCCAATGCTGGGATTACTAATTGGTTTTCTGAAATTGTTTTCATGTTTTTTCCTTCTTTTGGAAGGTTTCCCTTCCTTTTTTGTATGTATAATTATATAATAACTTTCCTTAAAAAGAGATTAAATTATACCACCATTTAAATTCATAGTGATTACCAAGAAATCCAAATATTTATATGTCCATTTTCATCTGCAATATCTTTAAATGTTTCATACCATACTTGTTGAATCTCTTTTTGCCAAGATTTAGCATTTTTTGCACATTCTGGATTAATAGATACATAACCATAACTATCATTCTTAAAATCTTCATTTACACAATTTTTTAATTGCCAATGCCAAAAATCCATATAAGGAGTGTCTTTCCATTTACCTTCACTGATTTCTTTTTGATATTCAGCAAACCAAATTTGAGAGCTATTTAAATATTTACCTTCACTATCATGATTAGGGTATTTTTTCATTTTATGCCAATCATAAAAATCACCAGTATTAGGGAAGAAGTGTTTTCCACATTTTCTTTGAGAATAACCTAATTTTTTATCAATTAAATCACACATTTCAATAAAATTATGAAATGTTTTTGTTATTGTAGTGATATTGTCTTTAATCATAATAATCTCCTAATTAAACATAAATCTCTTCATCTACATATAATCTTTCAAAAAGAAGATTATTCTCTTCAGCATATCTTTCACATTTTTGTTCATAATCCATATTATCTTCATCATATTCTTCAATTTCAAATAATGCTTCATTAATTTGTTCTTCTGTCATATTTGTATTTGCTAATAAAATATTTTCACCATCTTCTTGATCAATTAATTGAATAAGTCTATTTTTCATATTTTTTCCTTCTTGTTTTGATATATATAATTATATAGTAAAAAGGTTTAAAAACACCTTAAATAGGGGGGGTAAGTGGGTAAATAATAATAAAAAGAAGGGATTTAAAGTAAAAAAAAAGAGGCAGGAATAGGCCTCTTTTTAGTTTGTTTGGAAATTAAAATTGACAAAGACAAAATCATTTTTATCTGATCTTGAAATTGTTGTGTTTGTTTTATTTTTAACAATTGGAGAAGAATTAACTAATTCTACAATTTCTTCATTAGATAAATCTAAAACATCAGAAGAATGGAAAATTACACTTTCAGCATAAATACCATCCCAAAACCACTTTTGATAAAGAATGTCATAACCTAAAAATTTCATTTGGTCTTCACCTAATATTTTAGTGTCTTTATCAACAGGTACATTGCAAAACTTGCTCATTCAAATCCTTTTGTTTGGAATAAAATAAGTAATCAATATTATTATAATCAAAAAAAAACCTTTTCAATAATATTTAATAATTTTTTTACTTTTTTTGATAATTTTTTTCCTTTGAACTAGTAAAACCTTAAAAAAATACTTTAATTAAGGTAATTTTCAATAGATATATTAAAAATTAAATTATAATTTTTTTCCATAATTAATATATAACTATTAAATATAGTTAAAGTTTAATATATTATACATTATTTTTCTTATATAAAAATTAAAAAGTCTATAAAAACTTATAATATATCTAAAGTTGGTCTATTTTTGTATAAATAAAATACATTATATTAGATTTTAAGGTTTGAAATGTTATTATATACACCAAATGAGATATTAGGGAAACTAATACAAAAAATAGAAAGAAAAAGAATAGAAAAAGGTATTAAACAAAGTGAATTAAGTAAAAGAACAAATATTCCTTTGAGTACTTATAAAAACTTTCTTTCAACAAAGAGTATAAATGCAATAAGATTAATTGAAATATTGTTTTTTTTAGAAATGGAAGAAGAATTGAAATCATTACTAGAGGAACCACAAAAAGAATTAACTTATAAAGAATTAAAAGATAAAACAAAAAGTATGGAGAAACAAAGAATAAGATAATGAGAGAAATAGAAGTATATTTATATAATAAAAAACTAGGTGATTTATTAGAAGTAGATGGATTAATACATTTTCACTTATCAGAAGAATGGGAATTAGAAGAAAAAAATATTTCTCCCCTGGTTTTGAAAAATGGAAAAACAACACTATATACAAATAAAGAAAATCATAAAAGACAAGGTTTATTAGGTTGTTTTCATGATTCATTACCAGATAAATATGGAATGGTGTTAATGAATAATTATTTTATAAATCAAAATATAGATATAAATGAAATTACTTTATTAGATAGATTGATGTTTATAGGTAATAGAGGAATAGGAGCATTGGAATATAAACCTAAGTTTAAAGATGATATCATAGAAGATAAAGTAGTAAGTGCAAAAAATTTAAAAGATTATTCAAATAAAATCTTAAATCAAGAAATGAAAGACCTAGGACCAACTACTATTTCTAATATAGTAGATACTGCTTCACCAATAGGTGGTGGAAGACCTAAAATTATGATTTTAAGGAATAAAGATACCAATGAAATAATGTATAATGTAGAAGAGAAACCAAAAGGGTTTGAAAGAGGTATATTGAAGTTTGATGAAAACATATATGGAAATTCAAAAGGAACAACAAAAATAGAATATGTATATATGACTTTATTAAAAGAATTAGGAATAAATACACCAAAGGTTGAATTATTAACAGAAGGTGAAGAAACACATTTTTATATTGAAAGATTTGATAGAGACAAAAATGATGATAAAATATTCACAACAACTGCTGCTTCACTATTGGAAAAAGAAATATTTTATAAAAATCATTCAAATTATGAGGAATTACTAAGATTAACAAAAGTATTAACAAAAGACCAAAATCAAGTAGAAGAAATGTTTAAAAGAATGGTATTCAATCTTCTATCATTTAATAATGATGACCATTTAAAAAACTTTTCATTTCAAATGTCAAAAGAGGGTGTTTGGAGTATAACGCCAGTATATGATGTAACATACTCAGTAGGGGCAAATACAAGAGAACATTTAATTTCTTGTAATGGAAAAAATAAAGATTTTACTTATAAAGATATAGAAAAGATAGGTAAAGACCATAACTTAAAACCACAAGAAATAAAAAAAATTGTAGAACAAGTGTTATCAAAAGTAGAACAAATAATAACAAGATGTTTAGAAATAGGGGTGTCAGAACAAACTATTGGTGGAATGGAACTATATATAGAACCTCAATTAAAAATGATTAAAGACAGTATAAAATAATCATACTATCTTAAATATAATATTCTCCAATATCTAAAGAACTATTTTGTTTTTGTGGTATTACTATTGTAAAACAAGCCCCCTTATTAGATTCTCCTTCTATTTCATATTCATAATTAGAAACATTTATTCTACCATTAAATACACTAGTTATGATTTTTTGTGCCATATAAAGACCTATACCAGTTCCTTGATGTTTAAACTTAGTTGTGAAATATGGATCTAAAACTTTAGTAATATTTTCTTGTGAAATACCACCACCATTATCATAAACTTTAAAAGTAATATAGTGTTCTTTTTCTTTAAAATCAATGAAAACTTTACCTTTTTCAATATTTTTTTCAACAAAAATATCTTTTGAATTATTAATCAAAATAAATAAGATATTAAAAAATAAATTTTTATTTAAATCAGCAAAAGTAGGTTTTTGATTTAATAGTTCAATTTTTGTATTACTTTTTGAAAAGCTATCACTTGATAATAATAAAAACTCATTTAAAACATTGGAAATATCATAGTTAATCATTTTAGATTCACTTTCTTTTAAAATGAAACTTCTAAATGTTTCAATTGTTTTACTTAAAAATGGAGTTGTTTCAATTATATTTTGAATATCTTGATTAATTTCATTATTAAGAGTATTGAAAGTTTCAATACTATCTACATTCATTAGTGCAAATTGAGTTTTAGAACCTAATAAAGAAATCATATTTAAAGGTTGTCTCCATTGGTGAGCAATATTTTCTAATAATTCTCCCATACTCTCAAGTTTTGATTTTTGGAAAATAATTTCTTCATTATTTCTTTTTTCTTTTTCTAATTCTAAGATTTTTTTGTGATATTCAAGTTCTTTTGAAATATCTGTAAAAGATAATAAAATATGTCCATTTGGTAATTCATTTCTATTAATACTATAAGATTTAAATATTTTTTCTTTTTTATTAATAACAACTTCAAATACTTTATGATTGTTTTGATATTCTTCATTGTTCATCCAAAAATAAAAATCATTTTGTTCTTTTGGAGAAAATAATAAAAATATACTTTGATTAAGATTTAAATTATTTAATTCTAAATCCCTAATAGCCATTGTATTGTATCTAATGATATGTAAGTTCTTATCAATAACAATATAAGGTATAGGTGAAAATTCAAAAAGTATTTTATAACCTTCATTAAAAGAAATTAATTGCTGTTGAGATTCTAAAAGTTCTTCATTTTGAGCATCTAATTCTGCTTTATATACATTGATTTCTTCTGCAAGAGAGTCTATTTCATCAAGAGTTAAAATATCTTGTATATTTTTAACATTACTTAATTTAAGTTTGTCAAATAATTGATTTGTCATTTTACCAACTTTTTATTTTCATTTTACATAAGTATAACTTAAAAATACTTTAAACAAAAGAAGAAAAATTATTTTAAATATTCAATTTCAATAGCAAATGTAATTAAACCAGTTCCCATACAAGTTATTTCATCAGGGTGAGTTAATCTAATTCCTTTAAACTTTGTTTTTACAATAGGAGAGTTTTCATTGTAACCCATTTGAAAAATTATTTCTTCAAAAGTTTTAAATATATCACCTTTCATTTCAACATATTTATTTACTAAATCCCAGCCTTCAAGGTGTTTAAACTCATTTTTAACTAATCTTTTAATCCAATAAGGTTTAATTGCTCTAAAATCTTCAATTAACTCTTTATTTTTAACTTGGTTAAAATAAAATTTATTTACAGGTAAAGTTAAGGTCATTTAATTAAAGTTTCTTTCAATTCTTCTAATAATTTGATAGAAGTATTTATTCTTTCAATAGAATATTCACCATTAATAGAAATAATATGTTCAACAACATTTCTTAATTCAGAGTAAATAATATCTTCTTCAGGTTTTGTATTAGTTAATATTCTATATTCACAATAATTTGAATAAATGTAATTAAAATCTATCTCATCATCACTTTTTCTATCAAAAGAATTAAAATTAAAAATAGAGATATCATCTCTAATTAATTTATATTTTGTATAAATATCAACATAGTAATAATCATCACTATTTTTAAGCCCTTGAATTTTCATTTCAATATCTTTAAAATCATTTTCGTTTAAATCTTCATTTTTTGTTAGATCAAATTCATAATAATTATAGTCATCAAAATCAACTCTAATATTAAAAGATACAAAATCAACCCCAAGTTTTTCTTGTTGTTCTTTATTTAATAATTTATTTTTAATTTCTTCCATAAAATAACCTTTTTTTATTTGATTACCATATTCTGGTGTTGTTGATATAGAAAACCTTTATAAAGTCCTATAAATAGGGACTTATAGAGATTTAAAAAGTTCTGAAGTTTTAAAATACTTACAAACTACCATAAATAGGTAGTTGAGAACTATATTTTATATCAAAGGTAGAATAGGGTTTAATTATATCATAAAAAAAAGAAAATAATGTTAAAAAAAAAGTTTTTTATTTTTATCTTCCAAATTTGTTTATTACACCTTTTGTAACCTTTTTACTTAATTCTTTTGTTTCTTCTTTTGAAATATCAATATTTTTTTCTTTTAATATATTTTGGATTATTCTTTCAAGCTCTTCTTCAGTTGCATTTGCTAATTTTTCTAGCTTTTGTTCTCTCATACCATTTATTTGTTCTCTTATTTTATATTCATCTTCTTCACTTGAAAAGTATTTATCTATTAAAAACTCATGTAGTTTTAAACCTCTTTCATTCATTTCTTTTTTTAATTTAACACCTTTTGGTCCTAATTTTTTCCAAAATATTTCTTCTTCAGCTTTAATTCTATATTTTTCATATTCTTTCATAGTGAATACTTCACCATCTATATATTCCTCTAAAGTGTATTCAGTTGTTTCTATATAATTTTTTATCATTTCTACTATATCTTTTTGTCTATCTTGTTCTTCTTTTTGTCTATCTTGTTCTTCTCTTTGTCTATCTTGTTCTTCTCTTTGTCTATCTTGTTCAATTTTTTCATTTCTCATTTGTAAAATTTCTTGACTTTTCTTTTTATTTAAAACACTTAACATTTTTTGTGAAATCCAAGGATAGTTTTCACTACCTATATTGTATTTTTCATAAAATTTATAATAATCTTCATCATCTTCTTCAAAAAGAGGTAATTCATTATCTAATAAACTAGATTTATGATATTTAGCCATATGAACTAACAAACCAAACAAACCTTCTCTAAACTCTTTGTCTCTTGTGAAACCTATTTTAATTGCAGCATTTAAATTATTTGTTTTTCTACCATTTATTTTTTTTCTATTTTGGTCTTTTTTGTGATATTTAATTTTAGTTCTTTTAAAAGATTCATATTGTATTAATACAGAAATAACTTCTTCTTTGAAATCATTTAATTCTTCATCTTCTAAATTTTCCAAATCAAATAAATAAAGTAAGTTACTTTCAATTTCTTCTTCATTATTACCGATTTCTATATCGTGTTTTTCAAGATATTCTTTAAAAGTTTTTGGAAAATGTTCTTCTAAAAAACTTTTATAAGTTTCTAAAATATTGATATCAATAATTGTAGAACTATCTTTTAATTGAAACTCTAAACATTCTTCAACTTCATAAATATTCATTAAATCTTTAAAATCTTCAATATTCATATTTTGAAATTCTTTTTCAAATAATTCTAGGGTTTTACTTGTACCTAAGTTTTCTTTGTTTGTAGGATTAAAAGTATTCACATTAGTATAGTTTGTTAGAGAATATTTTCCTTGTGTATTATAAGCATTTTGAGCTAAAAACATAAATGAATTAAGTATTCCTAATACTTCTGTTTTATCATTTTCTTTTAAATTCTCTTCAAAATTTGAATTAATAGTTGTAGAATAATGTTGATAAAATGAAATTGAATAATTTTCATTTAATATTTTAGATAATTCTTCTTCTGAATGAGTCTCAACAATTCTATTCCATAATTGTGTTTCTTTTCCTTTTCCTTTATGAATTTTTTTTATTTTTTTAAATCTGTCTCCAAATAATGAATAATCTAATGGTTTATCCATATTATGAATTGTTTCAAATATTAATGCCAAATGTCTTGTATCTTGTGTTCCTTCCATTTTATTATTAACAAATTTATTTGCCATACAAAATGATATCTTCCCTGTTTTTGGATTAACCATAATAATATCTGGTTCTCCTCCAATTGCTTTTTTAAACTCAACAATTTTTTCAGTATTTTTATCAAATATTCTACTCATTCCAATAGATTCTCTATTTTCATTTATTTTTTGTTGAACATATTCTTTTTGTTCTTCAACATTTGATAATTTTTTTAAATCTTCTAATTCTTCAAGTGTAGCAATGTCTTCTTTCCAAGTTCTATACCAAGCTCCTTCTTCAACTTTATCTGAAGTTACACTAGAACTTAAAGTTTTGTTAATTTTGTGAAAAATAAAAGTATATTCTAATTCTTTTAATTGATTAAATATATTACATTCAATAGTTTCCTCATTACAACTTTCTTTAAATTGAGGATTTTCTGTTATTTTATTTGATATTATATTTGAAATTGAGTTTAATTCTAATTCAGTTAAATTTAATATTTCTTCAATAGTTTCATTTTTATTTAATTCTTTTAATATTTCTTCTTTTGAATAATCTCTAAATTTCTCTATTAAACTCATTTCAATTCCTTTTATTTTATAGTTTATTGATATTATAACCTAATAAACTTAATTTAATTTTAAGAAATATTTTTTTAATAATAAGAAATATTTTTTTAAGTAATAAGGTATAATTACTTACAAAGAAAATAAAAAGGATATAAAAATGAAAAGAACTAAAATAGTTGCAACATTGGGACCAAAAAGTGATAGTAAAGAAACAATGAAAAAAATGATAAAAGAAGGCGTAAATGTATTTAGATTTAATTTTTCTCATGGAACACATGAGTATCATTTAAGTAATTTAGAAAAAGTAAGACAAGCAGAGGAAGAAACACATTCACATATTGGAACATTACAAGATATTTCAGGACCAAAAGTTAGAGTTAAAAATGTAGAAGGTGAAATATCATTATCACCAGGAGACAAAGTTGCTTTATTTAGAGATGAAGTTAAATATGAAATAGATGAAAATGGTATTCATAATTTATGTTTAAATTATCCTAATATTTTAAGGAAAGTAGAAATAGGGGAAAAAATATTTTTTGCAGATGGGACAATTGAAATAAAAGTAATTGAAAAACATTCTGAAAAATTAGTTTGTGAATTGGTAAATCAAGGAACATTAAAACCAAATAAAGGTGTAAACTTCCCAGATACAGAAATTGATATTGATATTTTAACTGAAAAAGATAAAAAAGATATTGAGTTTGGTGTAATTAATGAATATACATTTATGGCTTTATCATTTGTACAAAATAAAAATGACATTATTTATGCTAAAAAAACAATAGAACATTTTGCAACAAAACATAATAAACCAATTCCTATGATTATTGCTAAAATTGAAAAGTTTGATGCAGTTGATAATATTGATGAAATTTTGGAAGAAGTAGATGCACTAATGATAGCAAGAGGAGACTTAGGAATAGAAGTTCCATACTATAAAGTTCCAAATATTCAAAAAGAATTAACAAAAAAAGCAAACCAGTTAGGAAAGCCAGTTATTTTAGCAACACAAGTTTTATTATCTATGACTGAAAATACAAGAGCAACAAGAGCAGAAATATCAGATGTAGCAAATGGTGTTGCAGATGGTGTAGATGCAATTATGTTATCAGAAGAAACAGCAGTTGGTATTGACCCTGTAAATGTAATTCAAACTATGTCAAATACAATAAAAGAGAGTGAAAAAAAATACAATTTTTATAAAAAAATAAATATTGATAGTGATTTAGAAGCAATGTCTTTTTCAACTGTTCAATTAGCAAAACACCAAAATTATAGAAAAATATTTGTTTTAACAACAACAGGGACAACAGCAAAATCAATTGCTAAATTTAGACCAAAAGCAAAAATAAGAGCAATAAGTCATACAAAAATAGGTGCGAGAAGATTAGCAGTAGTGTGGGGAGTAAAGACTGATTATATTTTAGAAAAAGACCATTCAGAAACAGGTGATTTTATTACTGAAATGGTACAAATGGGGTTAAAACATAATAAAATAGAGTTAGATAAAAAATATGTTGTAGTTGCTTCATATCCTGCTCATAAACCAGGTAAAATCAACTTTATTAGAGCATTGGAAAAAGAGGATATAGAATATTTTAATAGTAAAGATTTAAAATAATAAAGTTTTAAGTTTTATTCTGTTAAAATAAAGAAAAAAGGAAATATATGTTTAAATCTAACCTAATAAGTGAAGAAAAATTAAAAATGCAAGAAGAAGCAATTGAAATTATCTATTTAATGATAGAAGATGAAGGTTGGTCAGAGGATTTAAATGAATATAAAGAAAGAATAAAAGAACTATATAAAACAGAAGTAGAACATATGGTTAAAATGGACCATAAAATAAGAAATACAAACTATGTTAAAAAGTTCTTTTTAGGTAGATTAGTTCAAGACCCAAGTTTTATGTTTGATAATACAGACCAACTTGTTTCAAAAGTGATGAATAATGTGAGTAAAGTAATGGAGAAAGTATATGAAGCAAAATAAAACTTATGATAAAGTGTTTCATTTGTCTGATATAGATTTAGATGGATACACTTCACAATATCTAATGTCTTTAACAAATGAAGAAATAGAATACTATAATTGTAGAATTGTAGACTTCTATGAAAAATTAAATCAAATAAAAAATGAGATTTTACAATTAAGAGGACAAAAAGTTCTTTTACTAATAACAGATATTTCACTATTAGATAAAGATGTAGAAAACTTGAATAATTTTAAAAATAGTAATAAACATATAGATATAAATTTTCAAGTATTAGACCATCATATAGTTAGTGATTTTGTTTCAGGACAAGAATGGTATTTATTTGATACAAATAGATGTTCTGCAAAAATTACAAGTGATTATATATTAGAGAATTATACTTTTGATAGAGAATTACAAAATAAAATTAGACATTATGGTGATTTTGTAGATGCAGTAGATAGGTGGCAAGAAAGTTCTCCTTGGTTTAGAAAAGGAAACTTAGTGGCTTCATATTTATACAATAAATTTTATTTCTTTGAAGAGATTAAACATTTCAAAAGAGAAGCAATGTTTTGGTTTATTCCAAAATTAATAGATAATATTAAAGAAAAAGATATTTTAGATTTTGAATTACAAGAACCTTATATAAGATTAGATTTTTTAAAAGGAAAAATATCAGAAGAACTACATAATGATAGAAATATAGAAACAAAAGATAAGTTTAATGAATATTATACAAATCTATATTCAAAAGTAGATACTTCTACATTTAAAATTAAAATAAATGAAAGAGATGAAACATTTAAGTTCTTTTATAATTTAAATAGTGATGTATTTCAAAGTTTAAGTCATATGTATTTAAAAGAAAATAAAGAATTAGGGTTTATGTTGAATATTAAAGGTAGTGGTTCTATGTCATTTAGAAGTATAGGTGCAAATGTACAAGAAATAGCAAAAGAATACTTTAATGGTGGAGGACACAAAGAAGCAAGTGGAGGAAGAATTAAGTTTAATAAAAGAATGAATAGTAAAGAAGAAGTAGAAGAGTTTTTATGTTCATTTAATTATATAGAGAAAGTAGAATAACTACTTATCTTTATAATTTGCTTCATCTATTAATGTTTGTTCTATAATTTGTTTATTGCATAAATTAACAGCAGTTAAAGTCCCTTTAGAACCATTTGTTTTACCATATACACAACCAGTATCAATAGCAATATATAACTTATGTCTTCTTACAAATTTATATGTATCATGTCCAAAAATATTTATAGTATTGTATTTTTCTAATTCATTAACATTATCTAAGTTATAAAACTTACCATAAAGTCTATTTGACATAATTGGTCTATGACCTTTTTTCCAATCATTTTTTAATTCATAGTAAGGTAAAGCAAAACCATGAGTAATAAAATAATTTTTTCCATTAATATCTTTTTCAATATACAAAGGTAATGAATTCATATACTCTAAATGCTTTGGAATTAAATCTTCTTTTCCTTTGTAACTGTCAAAAGTTTGTTTTCCACCAAAATCATTATACCATTGAGAATGAAATATATCTATTCCATTTAAATATTTTTCCATATAAATAGTAAAGAAATGGTCATGATTTCCTCTTACACTTTTAATATTGTTTTGTATACAATATTCTATCACCTCACAAGAATTAGGACCTTTATCAATTAAATCACCTGCAATAATAATTTCACTTTTTTTTGGTAATTTTGTTATTAATTTTTTTAATGTCTTAATACAACCATGAGGATCTGCTATTACAATTGTGTTTTTCACAATAGAGTCCTTATGTTATTTTAAATTATCTCTCCAAGTTAATCTAATGTGAGATTTTATTGTTTTTTTCCTAGAATTCAAAATCTCTTGTTTTCTTTTTTCTAACTTATTTTTTTGATAATATTTAGAATTATTATAATAGTTTTTTGAAATACTTCTTCTTTTTTTCTTTTCCCAAGTAAATTGATATATTGTCTCATAATTATTTAAACCTTTTAATTTATGTTTTTCTAACTCAAAATCAACAAGGGAAATACTATATGAAGAAGAAATAAAAGGATATTTTTTTCTAATAGATTTAACAAAATTAATAATTCTTATAGCTTTATCTTTTCTGTTGGTTGTAATATGTCCCACAATACTACCCCATTTTTCTTTATGATCCCCATATAAAATATTTTTACTATTGGTTTTAATTTCATTTCTAACAAAAGACATAATTTTTCCCATCATAAAGCTAGCAATATTTGAGTTTATAACTAATATAACATCATAATAAAGATTGTATTCCCATTTGCCTAATCTTTTAATTGAAAAAGACATTTCTCTAAGTATAGAATTATATGAGTTTAATAAAAGAGGTTCTTTTGTTTCTAAATTTATTTTAAACTCTTTATAAAGTAATTCTTTAAAGTTTTTAGATAAAGAAGTAAAATCAGGATTATCAAAATTCATTGATTCTTTTTTTAATATATCTAAATCTCTTTTTGAAAGGTTTGGTTCAAATATTTTATTATTTCTCATAGTAAATTCTTTTTTATTTATATTTTAACATAAAAAACAAAAATTAAAATAAAAGTGTTATGAAAATGATTATTTTAGAATAAAAAAAAGGAAGGTTTTAACCTTCCTTAAAGTTAATGAATTATTTAAGTTTTCTTGTTAAAGAGTATAAAACAGGAATATAAATAAGATTAAGTATAGTTCCCCATAAAAGACCAAAACCTAAACTAACAGCAATAGGTTGGAAAATTACACTTTCTCCACTTGGGAAGAACATAAGAGTAGATAAACCTATTAAAGTAGTTATAGTTGTAATCATAATTGGTCTAAATCTTTTAGCACTTCTAATAAAGAACTCATGTAGGTTTTGTGCTTTCTTTAAATAAGTCATCATAATTATACCATCATTAATAACAACTCCTGCAAGACCTAATGCACCAATAATTGAAGGCATAGATAAATTCATACCCATAATTTGATGTCCTATTAAAACCCCTAAGAATGAGAAAGGAATAACACTCATTACAATAAAACTTTCTCTAAATGAATTAAATAAATATAGCATAGATAACATAATTAATATTAAAGCTAACCCTGTTGCCATCATCATATCATTTTTTAATTGTGCTTTTTGTTCAGCTTCACCTTTAAACTTTAATTGAAGACCTTTTTCTTCAAGTTCTTTATAAAGTGATTTCAATTGTTCAGATACTTCACCAGCTGTTATTACTTTTGGATCAACATTTGCATAAACAAAGAAAGTAGTTAAACCAAAGTCTTTACTAATTTGTTCAAAAGATTTTTTAATATTTAAATCTGCTACATCTTCTAATTTAACATATTTATTACCAACTGGAATTAAAGTTTCAGAAAGATTTTTAAAGTTGTCTTTATTAACACTCTGAACTTTAACATCAACTAATTGAATTTGGTCAATTACTTTGGTTTTAGTTTTAACTAAATAAATATTAGATAAATAAGAACCAATATAATTTTCAGTTAATCCTAATTTTTGACCATAATCATTTAAAGTTATTTTAACTTCATCTAAACCATATTTAATTGAAGATTGTGTATTTATAACACCTTTAATTTTTTTTAGACTTTCTTCAATCTCAACTGCAGATTTTTCTATTAATTCTAAATTATTACTAACTAAACCAACTTTAATATCAGATTTAACAGGTCCAACTCTTTTTTGTAAAACAATTAATTCTTCTAAATTATACTTTTCTTTTAATTTATTTTTTTTAAAAAATTGATTTAACTTTTTAGCAACTTGTCTTGAAGAGATATCTCTTTTTCCATCAAAACTACCTTTATAAAATGCTAAGTTTTTAGTGATGTATTCATCTACAAAAGTTTGTGGTTTAAGATTTTGTAATTCTAATGTCATATACATAACATATGGACTTCTCTCTGTATTTCTTGCAGCATCTATTCTATAACCTACAATTGTATCTATTGTTTCAATATAAAGTTCATCTCTAAAAGGTAATAATTCATTTTCTAATTTTTTTGCAACTTCATAAGAGTTTTCTAATGAAGAATTTTTATCTAATTTAATAGAGACTCTAATTTCATTTGCATCAAACTTAGGGAACATTTGGAATTTAGTCATTTTAACTAAACCAATGGTTGCAAGAGGAACAAATATAATAAAGATAATAATAAATGTTTTTCTCCAATTCATAAAGAAATGAATAATTTTATTATATACAATATTTGCTTTTTCCCAAGAAGTTACTTTTGAATTGTTTTTTAATATATGAGAAGCATGTATTGGTAAGAAAATAAAACTTTCAATTAAAGAAGCAACAATTAAGGCAGAAACAGCAATAGGAATCAATTTAATAATTTCACCCATAGTTCCACTAATCATTAAAATAGGTAAAAAAGCAAATAAAGTTGTAATAGAGGCAATAGTTACAGGTTTAACAACTTCCATAGTTCCTTTAAATGCACTCTCTTTTGGAGACATACCTTCTTCAATATGTTGTTGAATATTTTCACTAACAACAATAGCATCATCAACAACAATACCAATAGCAATTAAAACTCCAACAAGTGTAATCATATTGATACTATAACCAGTTAAATACATGTAAATAACACCTATAACAAAAGAAGTAGGAATACCTAAGACAATAACTGCACTCATTCTCATATTAATTAAAAACACAACTAAAAGAGTGATTAATATAATACCAAATGTAATATTTGAAGAAACAATATTAAGTCTATCTAGTATTCTTTTTGAATTATCATTACTAATATTGATTTTAATATCTGGATTTTTCTTATTTTCAATATCTAAAAGTTTTTTTACTTCTTTTGTTATTGTAATAGCATCTGCTGTATCTAATTGTTTTAAAGAAAGAGATAAAGCACTTTTTCCATTAAATGAGTAAAGAGTTGAGGAATCTTCATACTTTTTCTTTATTTGTGCTACTTCATTTAAGTAAAACATTTTATCATTGATTCTAATTAAAGTGTTTTGTAATTCTTCTTCATTTTTAGGACCATTATTGGTAGATAAAAATAATTGTTTAGAAGTATCTTCAATCTTACCAATAGGATAAATATAAGATATTTCTCTTAAAGTATTAAAAAAAGAGTTTGAATTAATATTTAAGGCTCTTAATTTTTCTTCATTAATAGTTAATTCAAAGAAAAGATCACTATCACCAAATATTTCAACATCACTAACACCTTTAACATTATAAAGCTTAGTTTTTAATTGTTGAGCATACTCTTTCATATCATCTGTTGAGAAAGTATTAGAAGTTAATGCAATATTTAATAAATCTCTATTTCTTGTAACTAATTGAACATTTGGTTCTGTCATATCAGAAGGAAGATTTCCTTTTGAAAGAGCAACCATATCTTTCACCTTGTTTAGGATGTCATATCTATTTTTACCTTTTTGAAACTCAATAATGATAGAAAAACTACCATTTCTAATAATAGTAGTTAGATTTGTAACACCATCTAAACTTTTTAATTCATTTTCAATATCAACAACAGCCATTTTGTCTAAAACATCAACAGAAGTTCCACTATAACCACCTTTGATAGAAACCATGTCCATATCAAAAGAAGGAAAAACCTCTTTTGCAATATTATTATAAGACCAAATTCCTGCAGCAAATAATAATATGAAAAGAGTATAATTCATTCTTGAATTATCAATAAAAAACTTTAAAAAGTTAGCAAACATTTTTACCCTTATTTACAATAACTATTATTATAAATAATAAAAAAACTAAGCAAGGATTATTTTAAAAGATAAAGTAAAAGAAAAAATAATTTTCTTTTACTTTTAAATTAACATTTAAATTTTCCAACATTTATGTTTGGAGTAGTGTTCCTATCATCAATCCAACTATCAGGTATATTTTCTCTAAATATACAAGAACCTGAACCATTATATTGATTACCTAATAAGTGATTAAACTTATAATATCATTTTAATTTCAATTTTGAAGTTCCAGGTTTAGTAAATAAAACTTCTCTTTCAATAAATTGTTTTTTATCTTCTTTTGAATAAATAATAATTTTTAATTTTTCAATTGTATCGGTTGTTTTTAAATCTTTTAATTTATCTATATTAGTGGATAAAATAACAATATTTTTTCTTCCTTTACCACTATCTAAACTAAATGGTTTAAATCTTTTTATTTCAAAATTTTCTTTGTTTTTAGAAACTATTTTCATATCAAAAGTTGTTCTTTTATCTAGTTTATTTTGAAATAAGAAAATATAACTATTTTTTACAAGATTTTTTTCTTTATCAATGCTATATAGTTGAGTAGGTTTATTTATATTAACTAAAAAAGGTTCTTTCTTTTGACCCATAACAAACATTAAAACAATGATTAAAGATAAAACTCCAAAATAAGCAAAGTTTCTACCTTTTAAAATTTGTGTTTTTTTATTTAGATTGGTTTCATTAATAGAAGACCATTTAACTAAACTTTCTTTACCTTTTTTGCCCATTACAGTTGTGCAAGCGTCAACACATTCTAGACAATTAATACATTCTAATTGCATACCTTTTCTAATATCAATATGTGTAGGACATACAGTAACACACTTTTCACAAGTAATACATTCACTTGTTTCATCTTCAAAATCTTTCATATTAAAAATAGTTTTTTCTTTTTCTTTATTGTATATTCTACCACCTCTATTATTATCATAAATAGCATGATAAGTGTCTTCATCATATAAAACACTTTGAACTCTACTATAAGGACAAACATATACACAAAAGTTTTCTTGTAAAACAACTACATCATAAATTAAAAAAGCAGTTAAAATTAAAACAAAACCAATTAAAAACATATGTTCTGAAGGGTTCATAATATAATTAAAGAAGTCAATAGGTGGAACAAAGTACCACATAAAGTTAGACGAAACAATAAAAGCTAAAAAACTCCAAATAAGAATACCTAAAACTTTTTTTATTTTATTTTTAGGTTTTGAATAATCAATCTCTTTTTGTTTATTTTGTATTCTTCTAAGTTTTAATATCTTACCTTCAATTAAGTCTCTATAAATAACTCTAAAAATAGTTTGAGGACAAGACCAACCACACCAAACTCTACCGCCAATTGCAGTAATAGCAAAAATACCTAAAAATAATAACATTAATAAAAATGGCATAAGATATAATTCTTGCATATCAAAGGCCATACCAAATAAATGTAGTTGTTTTTTATCAAATGATAAAAGGAAGATTTGATTACCATTTATAGTAATAAAAGGTAATCCTAATGAAATAATACTAATAACTATATAAACCCAATATCTTTTTATTCTATACATAATATAAACCTTTTCAATCACTAGTTATAAGTAAAACTTATAACTAAATAATTTATCTTAATTTATATTAGTATAAATAAAAAAATAAAAATGTCATATAATTTTGACAATACTATTATAAGATTTACTTATAATAGTATATAATTTAAATATTTAAGAGGTTAAATTACTCAACAATTCCACTCATACAATCAACTTCTAAACCTTTTTCTCTCCATTTATTAACAATTTCAAGTAACCCAATAGAATCTGTTGCCATATGTGGAGCAATGATAATATTTCCAATATTTTGTTCTACTACTGCTTTTTTAACATCTTCAGGGACATGCATAGCAATAATAGTTCCAACACCAGCTTCAAAATAACTTTTGTAGATTTCAGCACCTCCATTAGTTCCACCAGCCATTAAAACAGCAATTTTACCACAATAATCTTCTCTTCCACCAACTCTAATTACAGGTTTAGCAACACTTTTATCATAATAAGACCAAGAAGAAATTTCATCTAAAATATTACCAACTGTTGCAAATGTATCATTTGAAAATTTATTATCTAATTTTTCTTGAAATATTTTTTCAGTAATAAAATCAGCAGGAATATGTATGTTCATATAAGGAAGTTTTAATAATCTAGCAGCACTAGGAACTCTATCATAATTAGAACCATGACTACTTAGGTCAATACTTGATTGTTTTTTTCTTAACATTTTTTGTGCTTTATTAATTGGAATACCAAAATCAATCATTCTTTTGATTTGTGCATCCATAACTTTATGGAAATTAACAATTGTATGGTCACCTTTTGGGTGATGTCCAACAACACAATCATAACCCATATCTTTTGCAAGTAATAATTCAGGTGTTTCCATATCTACACCAATTAATACTTTTTTAATATTATCGCCTTGAACAAATATTTCAGTATCATAAGGTGTATAATCTATTTGTGCTTCTTTTAAAGCAATGTTTAACATTTCTTGTGTATTCATTTAAATCCTTTTTATTTTATTTTAACAAAACAAAACTTAATTAAAAGTTAATGAAAGAAAGAAATATTTAAAGTGATTTTAAGGAACTTTAAGATACAATATATATTAAAACACAAAGGAATAAAATGATTACATATTCAAGAGCATTAGAAATTACAAAAGAATGTGAAAGTTTTTATGAAAAAATAGAAAGAGTAACAACACCAAAAGGAAATGAATATACAGTGTCAATTTTTAACTATTTATTGGCAACAGCAGATGATTTTGAAAATCACAAAGCTCATGAATTAAGAGGTTTAACTTTTGTTCATAGACCTAAAATGGATGGAATTGATTATGAAACATTTTTAATGTTACCTAAATTTTTTAATATCAATGAAAATAAATATACACAATTAGAAGATATAAAAGATAAAGAAATTGTGTCTATTTCTTTAAAAGAAGATGGCTCTTTATTACAACCAATTTTAATGCCAGACGGTTGTATTGTATGGAAAACTAAAATGTCATTTAATAATGACCAAACAGAAATGGCAACAAATTACTATAATGACCCTAAAAATAGAGCATTAAAAGAATATATTGAAAATCATATAGAAGATTATGTAATGTTATTTGAATTAGTATCTCCTATGAATAGAATAGTTGTTCCTTATTCAAAAACAGAATTAAGACTTTTAACTATGAGAGGTAGAAACTTAGGTTGGGGTTATCCTATTACAACTAATAATGTATTTTATGATGGTTTAGGAATTAAAACTTCAACCCAATTTAATATTCCTAAAAAATTATTAAAAGTATCAAAAGAATGGTATTATTCATTTTTAGGACAACCAGAAGATGAAAATAGAAAAACTTTTACTTCATTCCAAATGTTTCTAGATACAATTGAATATGAATTATGTAAATCATTTCCAACACAAGAAGAAGATTTCTTATATGAAAGAAAAAATGAAGGTAAAAGAGGTGAAGACGGTTGTAAATTAAAATCAAAATTAACTAAATTAGATTTACTAATTTTATCAAGAGATTATATAATTGATGAAGAAGGTTTTGTAATTACATTTAAAGATTTATCAAAAGTAAAATTAAAACATACAGATTATATTATTAAACATAAATTAGTTGCAGATATCTTAAAAGAAGATGTTGTTATTTCAGCAATTTTAGATGAAACAATAGATGATATGATTTCACAATTAGACCAAAATGATGAAAGAAGAGATTTTGTTGAAGATATTGAAACAAGATTAGTAAAATATTTTGATCATAGAATTGAAACAGCAATGAAGTTAAGAGTAGAATTTTTTAATTGTTACAACAAAAGATTAAAAAATGAAGATGGGACATTTATTAAAGATGAAGCAGGGGAAGTAAAAGAAGTTATAGATATGGCTAAGTTTTCAAAAGAAAAAGGTAAAGATGTAAACTTTCATTTAGTAATGAAAACAAAAAAAATGTCTTTTAATGAAGATTTTAGAAGTGAAATGGTTAAATTGTTAAAAGAAGAAATCAAACATAATACAAGAAAACTTGAAATGGCAAGAACATTCTTAAACAATATTTGATTTTTTTAATTTCTTACTTATTTAACTAATTCTTCAAAAGAAAACCACATTATAAAGTGTGAGACAAAAGCAAAGATAATGTTGTATTGGTATTTTTGAACTTTTGTGAAATGAGACCTTTTAGATAAATTATCAAGAAATTTTAAAATTTCCTGAAAAAAAAATAAAAAAATTGGTTTTTATTTAAAAAAAAATATTATACTACTTTTATCTTATTGCACTTGGTTGCTTTAAGGTAAAGCTTGTATTTAGTTGTATTTGTAGTTTTATGGTCACACTTTTAGTATTTATTTACTATGGTGTGACTATTTTTTTACAAAAAAAACTTAAAAAAAATTAAGATTTTAGTTTTTTTTAAGTTTTCTTTTTGTATAATTACAACATATAAACAAATAGAGTTTATTTCAAAAGTTCCGGCATAGCTCAGCGGTAGAGTAGATGACTGTTAATCATTTGGTCCTTGGTTCGATCCCAAGTGCCGGAGCCATTTTTTTTAAAACAAATTTTAACCTGGGGTATCGCCAAGCGGTAAGGCAACGGTTTTTGGTACCGTCATGCGCAGGTTCGAATCCTGCTACCCCATCCACTTTCAATCAAAATTATTTTTTTAATATTAAATCAAATTAAATCAAGTATTATTTAAGTTTATTTTTATAAAATTAAAGTAAAGAGATTATGTATGTATTTACTAAAAGGACAATAATTAAAATGTAAGAAAAATGGAATGACTATGTTTGGTATGTACTAATTTTCATAGAGAGATATATGGAGATTTAAGAAATCAAAATTAGTTATTCAAAAGTTTTTAAAAGTGGTGGGTTTGGAGAGACTCGAACTCTCGGTCACTCGGTTATGAGCCGAGTGCTTTAACCAACTAAGCTACAAACCCTATTTAGTTTCAAAGACCTATCTATTGGTCTTTGTAGAATAACATTATATATAAAATATACTTAAAAAAAACTTAATTTCCATAAAAAAATTAAATTTTTTCAAAATTTAATTAAATCTATTTAAGATTTCCCTTTTAAGAACATTAAAAAAGAAATCTTTTTCTTCTATATTCATAGCTTGAAAGTCATAAGAGAAGGATTGAAACTCAAAAGAAAGATTTTTTGTAAAAGATTTTTTTAACATATCATCAATCACTTCTTCTTTTGTATAAATACCTTTGATTAAATGGTAAAGAAAACAATATTCCTCAGTAGTAATATCTTCTGGTAAAATAAAACTTTTATATATTTCTAAAAGATATATTCTTTGTGAATTATCTAAAAATGTAAAATGTTCTATAATAAACTTATAATCACTAAGAGGAATATATTCATTATGAAAAAAATCTTGAAAATGTTTTTTTGGTATGGATTTATCTAAATCTTTATTATTTTGTAGAGCTAAAAGAATATATAAGTGAGAAATTACAAAATCATTTAAACTTGTGTGTGTATTTCTATCAATATATAAACAAAGTTCATTAAGTTCATCATTATCTAAATTGTCTATATTATTTTTTAGTATTTCATATTTAAATTGATTAGTAATTAAGAATGGTTTGAAAGTATTCAAAAATTATTTTCCTTTTAAAAGTTCAATTATTTTATCATTTTTTTAAAAAAGAGATTATTAATTCTCTTTTTTTAATGAATTTTTCCAATTTAGTTCAGATAAAGACTTGATTTCTTCACCATCTTCACTTTCTTTTTTGATAACAATTCCAGTATCAATAGAACACCACCAAGAAACATGACTAATATTTTCAAGGTTTGTAACTCCATCTTCATAATTTTCTTCATAGGCTTCTCTACATTGTTCTGATAATTCTTCTTTTTCTTCTTCACTCATATCAGTAGGACCATAAACATACCAATCTTCTGCACAACAATCCCAACCTTCATTTAATTCAAAATCATAACCATCTAATTCAACACCTTCTTCACCTGGTTCTGGTAAAAAGTTGTAAATAGTAAGTTCTGGTAATTCTTCTTCTGTAATTCCTTGGTTTTCTGTAAATCTATCAAACCAATTTCTTAATTCTTCTTCTGTTTCAGGAACATAGATAAAACCACTTCCCCATCTCCAATTTATAATATATTCTATACTAATAGATTTACCTTCTTCTAATTGTTTTCTAAACATTGTGTGTTCATTAAAACTTTTTTTATAATCTGGTTCTACATAAAATTTTAACATTTAATGTCCTTTTTTTAATTAATTATAACAAAATAAGTTTAAAAAAGAAACTTATCCAGCATTAAAAGATAAACAAACTTCACCAATAGGTAAATCTTTTTTTGCTTGACCTATTTTAGTGATTGAGTTATTTTCACTAAAACCTCTTCCTTTATCATTTCCTAATGACAAAGCTTCTTCTTCTGTGTAAGCACAAAAAACTCCACTATCATACATATCATAACCAAACTCATTGGTTTCAATTAACCATAATGATTTATCAACTAATAAAGTGGAGATAGATAGATTTTCTTTTTTAAATAAATCAATGTCCATATAGTAATGACCAATATCAATATTTAAATAATAATTGGAATCTAAAATAATATTTTCAACTATTTGATTTATATCAGAAGAAGGTTCTACAAGTTTTGAGATTTTATTTTCAGGGTTTTTTACATTACTTACAGTAATAAGTAGTTTCATAGTGGTATCCTTATTTTATTTTTTAAAAGAATACCATATATGAACTTAAAAATAGATTAAGATTTACATAAAATCATAAATAGTAGTTTGAGTGTGTAATTTTCCATTAGTAAAAATTAAATTATCAATATGTACTTGATCAGACAGTGGTTTTAAAATTTTATTTGTTTCTAAAACAATATCTTTAACATTTAAAGAAGACTTATTTTTAACATAAGTATTTACTCCAACACAATGAAAACAGATAATATGGTTATCTTCTTCAACAAAAGTCATTTGAAAAGAACCATCATTTCTCAATACTTTTGGTCTATAAAGTTGAGTTCCACAACAATCACACTTAATAATTTCAATATTTTCAATCATATAAAATCCTTTTTACCTACTTAATTTATGAAATTATATTGAATTAAAATTAAACTAAACTTAAAAAGGGAAAAAAAAAATCACAAAAAAAGTTTTATAATACTACTTACTTAAAAAGGTTTATTTTTGTTAGCAGTATTACTTCCCTTTATAGTTGGTATTTTAGAAAAAATAATGTTTTTATCATTAAATAAAAGACCAAAGTTTCAAGAATTAAGAATAGTATTATCATATTTTATATTTACTATACTATCATTTTCATATATCTTAATAACAAAAGGAAGTTTAGACTTTACATTTTTAAAAGAACCTTTAATTTGGTTTGCTTTGTCTGTTGAAATAATTGCATTCACAGCAGCAAGATTTAATTATGAACACCAAAATAATTATACAGTAATATCATTTGCACAATTAAGTTCTTTATTTTTAATATTTCCAATAACTTATTTTTTAGATATATTGTTTAATATAGACCAATCCAAAGTATCAATATCATTTAATTCATTAGGTGAAAATACAATATTCTTTGTTTTATATACTATTATTACATTAGGTTACTTTTTTATATCATTAAAAAAAGGAAAAATAAAATATAAACTACCTTTATTTATTCATGCTATTTGTCTTCCAATGGCAATGTATGCTTTTACAAGAATATCAAATTTACATGAACCACTAATGGTATATCCTGTATTATTTTCCTTAATATCTATGGTGTATATTCCAAAGATTTACAAAAATAAGAAAAAATATAAGAAAAAATATATATTATCATATGATTATATAAAAAGTATATTTGAATATACAATATTATACATAAGTGCATTTTTAATGTCTATATATGTTGCATTAACCTTATCAGCAGAGTTTTTTACAATATTTAAAAGAATGGGACAATTATCAAGTTCTGTAATAATAGACTATTTTATTAAAAAAGTTAAACATTCTAAACTAGAAATATTATTTATATTTTTAATTTTTATAATAACAATTACATTGTATTTATTTAAAGTTTAAAAATATAAATCATAATTTAATGTATAATATCATTAAAAAGGTAAATAATGATAATATATGTAGATTATGATGGGACTTTGGTAAATTTCATTCAACCTTGGTTAGACCATATAAACCAAGAGGAAAATACTAAATTAACAACTCAAAATTATAAAGAAGATAAATATAAAGAAGTATCAAAAAAATATTTTAAAATATTTAATAATGAAAAGTATTATGAAAAAGTTTCAAACTTTGAAAATTATAGAGATTTTTTAACAAATCTTAAAACTATAAATAAAGATATAAAGTTAAAAATCTTAACTTCTAATATTTCATATAAACAAGAAGACGGAAAACAAAAACATATAGAGGGAAATGAATTAGAAGAACTAATTGAAGAAGTAATACATTTAACAAAGGGAAAAACCAAACAAAAGAAATATGAAATATCAAACAATGGACATTTAATAGATGATGATATAAGACACATTTTAGAACATTGTAAAAATAATGAAGGTTTTGGTATTTTAATAAATCTTAATAATCAATTTATTTATCCAGAAGAAAAGTTAAATGAATTAAAAGGTTTAAAAAACTTTAAATATATGACTTCATATAATGAAATAATTTCATTTATGGCAAAGCAACAACCAAAAGAAGAAAAGACTAAAACAAATAAAATAGAGAAGTAAGTAGAAAAATCTACTTATTTTGAAAAAGTATTAAAAAAGTATATTTTTTTGGTATAATTCTTATAAGTTGAAAAACAAATAAAGAATTAATAAAAAGAGAGAAGAATTATGTTTAATATAGAATATTATAACAAAAGAAAGATTGTAGAAACAACAACTTCAAAGGAAAAAATAGTTTTTTCTTTAACTATTTTATTAACACTGATATTGATACAAGCAACTACTTAATTCAACCAAAACTTTTTAAATATTACAATAATATGATACTATTTTAATATTATTGTAAAGAAAATACTCAAATAAGATTTCTTAAATGATAAAAGTTATACTTTAAGAGATAAAACTTAATAAAAAACTATAATTTAAATAAAAGGAGAAACATGTTAGAGATTAGATGGCATTCTAGAGCAGGTCAAGGTGCAGTAACAGGCGCAAAAGGACTTGGTGCAATGGTTGCAGAAACAGGAAAAGAAGTTCAAGCATTTGCATTTTATGGAAGTGCTAAAAGAGGTGCTTCAATGACAGCATATAATAGAATAGATGATAAACCAATTTTAAATCATGAAAAATATATGAGACCAGATTATGTATTTATTTTAGATCCAGGATTAGCATATACAGATGATATTACAATGAATACAAAAGAAGATACAAAATATATTATTACTTCTCACTTACCAAAAGAAGAATTGATTTCTTCAATTCCAGAATTACAAGGTAATGAAAAAAATGTATTTGTATTAGATTGCCTTCAAATATCAAGAGATACAATTGGAAGACCCATTCCAAATACTCCAATGTTAGCAGCATTTATGAAAGTAAGTGGTATGTTTGAATTAGAAGATTTTAAAGAAAGAATTGTTCATGTATTAAAAAAATTACCTGACAATGTTAAACAAGCAAATTTAAAAGCAATTGATAGAGCTTTTAATGAAGTGAAATAAGGAAAAAGAATGGAAAATAAAAAATCAATTAGTGAAATGGGTTGGGATGAATTAGTCCCAGGAGCAGCGCTACATTCATTTGACGGAATAGTAGAACATAATTTATCAAACATTCAACCAGAAGAAAGAATGTATTCAGAAACAAGTTCTAAAAGTATGAGTGTTGGTGACTGGAGGGTTATCAAACCAGTATGGAATAGTGAGACTTGTATTGATTGTCAAAATTGTTGGGTATTTTGTCCAGATACTTCAATTATTGCAAGAAATAAAGAAATGAAAGGTGTTGATTATGAACATTGTAAGGGTTGTGGTTTATGTGTGAGTGTATGTCCTACAAATCCAAAATCTCTTTTAATGTTTAATGAATATGTAACAGTAGAAGACGCATTAGGTCAATGGCCTGAAAAAAAGAAGAAAGGTGAATAATGAATAGTAAAAGAATGGATTTAAATAAAGTTGAAGTTTGGGATGGAAATATGGCAAACTCTCAAGCTTTTAGACAAGCAGAGGTAGATGTAGTATCAGCATATCCAATTACTCCTTCAACAGCAACAGTTGAAAATTATGCAATGTTTAAGGCAAATGGTTATGTAGATGGTGAAGTAATTATGGTTGAATCAGAACATGCAGCTATGTCTGGTTGTATTGGGGCAGGGGCTGCAGGTGGTAGAGTTGCAACAGCTACTTCTTCACAAGGTCTTGCATTAATGATTGAAACATTGTATCAAGCAAGTGGAATGAGAATACCAGTAGTTTTATGTTTAGTAAATAGAGCACTATCTGCTCCATTAAATGTAAATGGAGACCACTCTGATTTATATTTAACAAGAGATTGTGGTTGGGTATCAATAGATGCATTTTCACCTCAACAAGCATATGATATGACTTTAATGGCATTTAAAATTTCAGAACATCCAGCAGTAAGATTACCAGTTATTTCTAACCAAGATGGTTTTATGACTTCACATACTGCTCAAAATGTTCAACCTTTAACAGATGAAGTTGCAAGAAAGTTTGTTGGGGATTATGTTCCTGTAAATGCTTTGTTAAACTTTGATACACCAATTACTCATGGAGTTCAAACAGAACAAGATTGGCATTTTGAACATAAAGCAAAACAACATGCAGCACTTATGGGGTCAAAAGAAGTTATAAAAGAAGTATTTAAAGAGTTTAAAGAATTAACTAGTAGAGAATATAATTTAGTAGAAACTTATGGTATGGAAGACGCAGATATTGCTATTGTATGTTTAGGTTCTACTTTTGAAACAGCAATTATTGCAATTGATCAATTTAGAGAGGAAACTGGAATTAAAGTAGGGGTTGTTGCTCCAAGAGTATTTAGACCTTTCCCACTTGAAGAAATGGCAGAAGCATTAAAAAATGTAAAAGGTATTATTTGTATGGATAGAAGTGCGCCTGGTGGAACAGTTGGAACTTTATACAATGAAATTGCTGGTGCATTATTTAATTCACCAAATAGACCATTATTAAGAAATATTATTTATGGTTTAGGTGGAAGAGATATGACAGTAAAAGGTTTAAAAGAAATATTTACTGAATTAAATGAAGAAGTAAATGGGAATAAAGAAACTAAAATTCAAAGATTTGTAGGTGTTAGAGGTCCTGAATTAAGTTTTTATGATATAAAAGGAGACAAATAATGAATAATTTACAAAATAATGTATTACCAGAAGAAAAAGTAATTAAAAATCTTAAAACTTTTTCAACAGCAGCAGAAAGGTTTGAGGGGTCTCACCTTTTATGTCCAGGTTGTGCTCACTCAATTATTGTAAGAGAAGTATTAAATGCAACAAATAATAATTTAGTTATTGGTTCTTCAACAGGTTGTTTGGAGGTTTGTACAGCAATTTATCCTCATACTTCTTGGGATTGTTCTTGGATACATGTTGGTTTTGAAAACTCTTCAACTGTAATTGCAGGTGCAGAAACAATGCATAAAGTATTAAAACAAAAAGGAAGATTACCAAAACCAAATGAACCAGATCCTAAGTTTGTAGTATTTGGTGGAGATGGTTCTACTTATGATATTGGTTTCCAATGGATTAGTGGTTGTTTTGAAAGAGGACACAATATTATGTATGTGTGTTTAGATAATGAAGTTTATGCAAACACAGGAGGACAAAGAAGTTCTTCAACTCCTATTGGTTCTTCAACAACAACAGCACCAGCAGGAAGTGCTTCTTATGGTGAAAAAAGAATGAAGAAAGATATAGTTTCAATCTTTGCAGCACATGGTTCTCCATATGTAGCACAAGTTGCTCCAAATAAATGGAAAGATATGGTAAAAAAAATCCAAAAGGGTTATGCAGCAGAAGGTCCAGTGTTTATTAATGCTATGTCTGCTTGTACAACTGAATGGAAATTTGCTTCAAATCAAACAATTGAGATTTCAGATTTAGCAGTTGATAGTTTAGTGTTCCCTCTTTATGAAATTATAGACGGAGAACAATTAAATATCACATATAGACCTAAAAACATTGTTCCTGTAAGAGATTATCTTGGCGCGCAAGGAAGATTTAGACACTTATTTAAACCTGAAAATGAACATGTAATTAGTGAATGGCAAAAAAATGTAGACCAAAAATGGGAAGCATTACAAAGAAGAGAAGAGTGGTCAAATAAAGGAAGATAATCTTATTTAAAAAGATTACAAAGAGAGGTCATAATTGACTTCTCTTTTTTTGTAAATAAAAATATGAAAGAATGTTTTTTTAGGTTTAAAAAAACTAAAAAAAAATATAATAAAAACAAAAAGGAAAGAAATGGAATTAAAGTTTATATCTTGGAATGTAAATGGAATTAGGGCAGTAGAGAAAAAAGAAGCATTAAAATGGATTGATGATTATCAACCAGATTTTTTAGGGATACAAGAAACAAAAAGTCAAATAGAACAAATACCTTCAACAATATTTGTTAAAAAATATAAAGTATTAGTTGCAAGTGAAAGTGCAATTAAAGGTAGAAGTGGGACAGCATTATTTACAGATATTGAAATAAAAAGACAATCAATTTGTGAAAGAGTAGATATTTTAGATGAAGGAAGAATAAATGAAGTAGAGTTTGAAATTGGAGATAAAAAAATAGTTTTATTTAATGTTTATTTTCCAAATGGACAAAGTAAAGAAGAAAGATTAACTTATAAAATGGAGTTTTATGATAGATTTTTAGAATATTGTGAAGAACTAAAAAAAGAAGGTAAATCAATTATTGTGTGTGGGGATGTGAATACTGCACATAAAACAATAGATTTAGCAAGACCAAAAAATAATGAAAAGGTTTCAGGTTTCTTACCAATGGAAAGAGAGTGGATTGATAAATGGTTATCATATGGTTATATTGATACATTTAGAGAAATAAATGGAGATATTCCGGATAAATATTCTTGGTGGTCATACAGAGCAGGAGCAAGAGGTAAAAATGTTGGCTGGAGAATTGATTACTTTTATGTAAGTTCAGATTTAAAAGATAATATAGTAGAAGCAAATATTCTATCAGAGGTTATGGGTAGTGACCATTGTCCTATTTCTTTAACTCTTAAGTTTTAAAAAGTAAAAATAAAAAAGATAGATATCTTTATAATAGAATAAAAAGGTATCTACTTTGGAATATATAGACCAATCAAGTAAAAATTTAAAATTTATATTAACAAAAAAAGATATTACAAAAAAATTAACAATAATCAAAGAAAGTAAAACCAGAATAACTGAAAAATACTTTATAGAAATGGCAATAATAGGGGAAAGTCATTTTTATATATTAAAAAATAAAGAAGAAATTGAGTTGATTGAAATATTTGCTTGTGTTCCATTTGATGGTGACTTATATAATAAAAAAATAGAAGATAAAGAAACAAATATAAAATATGAAACAAAAAATATAAAATACAAATCTAAAATAAACATAATAGAAAATGATTATTTAAATAAAATTGAAAATATAGAAGATATTGTTTTATCTTTTGAATTTCCAATGAATAAAAGTGATTTATTTCCTCCTAAAACTATTATTTCAATGAAGAAAAATGAAAATAAAGTTATAATAAAGACTTTACATTGTTATCCTAATGAAAAAATAATAGTAGAAACAAAAAGTGAAATTAACATTCTTTAAAAGGAATTAATTTAGCACTATTGTCAAATACTTTTTTATTGTCTTTTAAAAAACAAAATCCACTTGGATTACCATCTATAATAAAAAAAGTTAAAGAGTAATAAGAAACATTTTTGGTTATTTTATTTTTAAAATTATATGTTCTAAAATATTCTTGTGTAATATAGTCTCTTTTATTTTTATTTTTAATAAACCTTTCAAAATCATTTTTATTATTTAAAATATTTACATTTAATCCTTGTTTTGAAAACCTTTTTTTAATAACAATAGGGAAATCTTTCTTTTTATATTGTTTTTTTATTTTATTACTTTTTAATATATATTTATTTTTTTTAGATAATTTAACTAATTTTTTATTGTCATCATATTTAAAACAAGATTGATTAAGTATATTTATATCATTATTGATTAATATATGTTTAATATCATCATAAGTTTGGATCTCTTGTAAAGATATTAAAAAACATTTTTTTAAATACTTTAATTTATTTTTGTCTTTGATAATTGTATATATAATATTATTTTTATTACATATATCAATTAAAGACAATATATCAATATAATCAAATATATTACTCTCGATAAGAAATACTAGTGTTCTTTTTTTACTTATTTTTCTTAAATAATTAGTAATATATTTTGAATAATTTTGAGATTTATTAAAAAAATCTTGATAAATAAAATCACTTGACATTCCAGGATTATTTGTGTTTATTTCATTAACTTTTAAATCAAGTTTGTTATTGAATAAACAATCAATTCTAATGATATTATTTTTAGTTATTTTACTTGGGAAGTCTTTTGTTATTTCATTTAGTTGTCTTTTAATATGATTTATTTCTTTTTTAGAAAGTTTTAAATAATTTCCAGAAAAAGATTTAAATATCTCTTTATCTTCAATACTTAGAAAATCAAGTGATTTAAAAATCTTTTTTTTGTTGTATAAACCTAAATTCAAGTAAAATCTTTCTTAAGAAGAAGAACAACAAGAAGAACTTTTCATAGAAGAACTTTTATTCATACTTGACATAGAAGAACTTTTTTGCATACTTGTTGATTTAAACATTGTAGAAGAATTTTTATATACAGTTGAATTAAAATTAAAACCTTTAGAAACATAATTATTTGAAGACATTGCTTTTAAATGGTTAATCTGACTTTGTTGATTTAAGTTATTATATAACAAATACCACATAAGTAAATTAGGAGAACTACTATTTGAAACTTGTTGTTGAACTTGTGGAGAAGAAGATAATTCTTGTAAAAAAGTTTCTTCATTTTCTTCATATCTTTGTTGTTGAATAGGATCCTCAAAAAATATTTTTCCAGCTTCAGAACTATTTGTAGCATCTACAATTGTCACTTGATTAGTTGGACTAATCATTATTTTAGAATTATTTTGTAAGGCTTCTGCTTTTAAATTGCTTGCAGATTTTATATTTTCAGATATTAGTTCATTGTATTGTTTCTCCCATTTTGCAGAAACACCTTTTAACATAGCCATTATTTCTTTACCATTTGTAGTTTCAATTAAAACTTGTTTTCCATCAAATGAAGAATAACTATATTTACCTTGTTCTACTTCTGATTTATATAAACCTTTTACTGTTCCATCACCATCAATAGTTACAATTTCACTTTGAGAGATTTTATTAAAATCTTTTTGTGTCATATTGTTAATATCATCACCACCAATAGAGCATCCAGTTAAATTAAAAATTATCATAGTTCCCATACCTAAACTAACTAAAACTCTTTTTTTAGAAGTATAAATACCTTTTGCTTTATCCAATAAATCAGTTGTAATAGAGTCAAAATTAATGTTCATTTGTTTTTCCTTGTAATTTTTTTTGTTTTTTATTTTTTATAATATTTAGTTCTTCTTGAATACCTTCTTCCATACTTGCATAATTTCCTAATTCTTGATCAGTTAAAGTTGTATATAAACTCTCATTGTCTTCATCAACACATGATAATAAGTTTTCAAATAATTGTTTTTCTTCAAAATTAAAGTTTCTAATATCATCCCCAAGTAATTTTAATAAAGTATCTTCACCAAATTGATAAGCTATAACTTGTGCTATGTTTTCACTTTTGTCTTCTCTATTTATATTAAACACTTCTTCATTTTGATTTTCATCTTTAATATTTAAAATAGTTAATTTTAAATCAATTGGCATATCATTAAAAAAACTTTTAACAATTTTTTTCTTTGTTTTATTAGATATGTTATTATCTTCATCTAATAAATAATGTAAAAATGTTTCACCTTCAAGATTTGGTTTTAATAAATCTAATTTTTTAAAATCTTCCAAATTATTTACTATTTCTAAAACTAATTCTTCTTGTCCTTTGTTACTTTCCTCAAACCAAGTTAATAAGTGAAAAAAATTTTCGCCATTAGGATTAGTTTTAAAAACATCTATATCACTTAAACCTTGTTTTGTTTTATTTAAAATAAGATTATAACTATCAATAGTTTTTTCTTTATTTCTTTCTTTACAAGCAAGTTCTAATAAGTCTAATTCTTTTTCTTCCATTTTTTTCCTCTTTTATATTTATTATAATCTAAAAAAACTAATTTAATTTTAGAACTTAATTTCTTTCAATATATACTAAATCACTTGCAAAATCAGATAAATCACCATTTGTAAATTCAAAAATACAAGGATAAGAATTTATTTTAAATAATCTTTGAATATCTTTATAATCAAAGTCATCAATATCTATTCTTAAAATATCATCATTATTTATTTCTTTTAATTCATTGTTTAACATTTCTTCTTTATTATTTACTAACATAAGATTAATTGTATGTTGAATAGATTTTTCAAATGCAATTTTTGGTAAATGTTCTAATTGATGATTGGTAGAGTATATTAAAACATAGTATACACCTTTTTTATTTTCAGTAAAACCTTCAATATGTTGCCTAAGTGTTTTTTTCATATTATTTATCCTTGTTAAAATTGATTTTATCAAATTTTAAATAAGCTTTTAAAGTTTGATTGTTTAAAAACTTATTATTTTTATTTTTAATTTTTGTTTCCAATACTTCATTTATACTTATTTTTTTACTATTTATATAAGAGAAAAATAAATAATAACCAAAAGTAGGAATAGGGAAATAAGTTTTCTTATAGTTAGTATAATCATTTTTATCAATAATTTCTTGTAATTCTTCTTGCATTTTATATTCAAAAGAAGAACCTAAATGAGTTACAAAAATAGCATTTTTTTTCATTTTCTTTTTTATTGCTTTAAAAAAACAAGGAGAGTATAAATCAGTTGTTTTAAAACTATCTTCAGGATCAACTAAATCAGAAATAATTAAATCATATTTTGATAAATCATTATTTTTTAAATATTGAAATGCATCATCAATAAAAATATTTAATTTTTTATAATTTAAACCATTGTCATTTAATTTTATAATTTCTTTATTGTTTTTGTGTAAGTTTAAGATTTTTTCATCAAAATCAACTAAATCAATACTTTTAATAATTTTATGGAATTTTTTTAATTCTCTTAAAACAAAACCATCTCCACCACCTAAAACTAAGATATTTAATTTTTTTCTTTTTTGTTTTTTTAAATAATTCATATAAGGAAGAACAAGTATTTCATGGTAAATTGTTTCATCATAACTATTCCATTGTAAGTTATTATTTATATATAATGAAATAGAACCATTGTTTTCATAAAATAAATCAATATTTTGTTTATCAAAAGTGATTTCACCATCAACTATATGTATATTTTTATCATATTTAGATAAATCTTTTAACATTTTATACCTTTTTTTATTGATTATAACAAAAAAGAATATAAAGATATTTAAAATTAAAATTTTTATCTATATTTAAGTTTTTTTAATGTATTATGTTCTTAACAAAACAATAAGAAGGAAACTTTATGAAAAGAATTGGAATTAGACTACAAATACACTCTTCATTATCATCTTGGTCTTCAAGAGATGAATTACTATATATAGATATGTTAGAAACAGAGTTTGAAACATTTTCAAAACAAATTGGAAAAGAATGGAATATTGAATTAAAAGAAGAAAGATATGTTGGTTTCCAAAAAGAACTTAAAATTATTGAATTAGAAGATACTCAATATTACAAAACATTAAGTGGTAATGCAACAACAAAACAAATGGAAGAAAAAGTAGAATATTATACTTCTAAATATCCATTTAAAAAAGAAATGACACAATTCTTAAAAATAAAGTTTAAAGATGACCAAAAAAGAAGAAAAAAAGAGTGGGAAGAAGAGGCAAAAAGAGTTGGTAGAGTTTTTGATAATTATGATTATATTGAAACTAAACATAGAAAATTAGTAGATTTCAAAGGTGGTTTTTCAGCAAAGTTTTTTAATAAAATGTTAGAAGATAAAGATTTTAATAACTATTTAGTTGGTGCAATAGAATTAAATTCTGGTGTATTTGGTTATATAGGTGCAAGTGAAAGAATAAAAAGTGTAGATAAACAAATAGAAGATAAATTAATTGAAAAAAATGGTTTTGATAAAGCAGGTAAAATATTTGCAATCTTTGCAACTACTGGAAGTGGAAGACATTTTGCAGATAATATTGATGAAGACACAATTATAACAGAGGATGATGCTCAATATATGTTAGAAATATATAATGATTTAAAAACAGTAAAAATAAATATAATAAAATAAAAAAGAAGGAATTATTATGGGTTATTATTCAGATTTTGATATTGTAGATTTTAAAACAATTAAATTACCAAAAGATTTTGTACCAAATATTGTAAATGAAACAAATGAAGAAGAACAAGATAAATTAAAAAAAAGAATTACTGAACTTTCTAAATTATCAGAAGATGAAATGACAGTAAAACAATTTAAAGAATTAAATAATTTAAAAGAACAAATTAGAAACATAAAAAATGACACAATAAAAGATATAGAAACAACTAATAAATATGGATTTAAAGTAATTATTTCAAATACTCATTTAAGAAATGATAGAAGTTGTGATGATAATGATTTCATTTGTATAGGAAATTATTTATATACTCCAAGTTCTGAAGGAGAATTCATAACTTTTAAATTAATTGATAATGAATATGTTTTAACAGATTTAGGATATACTCAATCAAATTATGGTTGGGTTGAAGAAAAGATTGAAGAATTAATAAAATTGTTTGCTTTAACTACTACAATTTTAGATTGTGGAGATGAAGAATATGGATTTGAAAATGAAGAAGGTTGTGAAAGAGAATTAAATCATAAACATTATAAAAATGGAGTTTTATTATGATAATGGTTATGAAGACTTATTAAATAAATTAACAAGATTAATAAATGAAAAGTGTTTTCATTTATTATCTCACCAAATTAGAATGTCATATTTAAATGGAGTTGGTAGTTTTACTTATTATTATTCTCAATTAAATGAAACTTTTGTTGATTTTTTTAAAAAAAATGGTTTTATTGTTGAAAATGAAATGCACATAAGAACATATAATACTTTATATTTTATTCATTCTTCATTATATAAAGAGGATATAGAATTTATTACTCAATGGCAAGATTTATCAGAAGAAATATCAAATAATTTTTTAAGAAATAAATATGATATTCCAAAAGATAGAGAAATAGAAAATAGTTATAGATATTCATTAGATATTTTACATTATGATTGTATTGCAATTATTTATGAATTCTATACAAGGGGTTCTGAAATAGAAGGAAATAGACATATTGAAATTAGTAAAAAAGAATTGGAATTAAAAGAAAATAATAGATATTTAGAACCAATTAAATTAGAAAAAAAAGTTGATGTTGAAACATTTGTAAAGTATTTAACCTCTTTAAATAAACAAAATATTGAAAGAAGTGATTTATCAAAAGTTTTTGAAGAAATTATGATAGAAAAAGAAAAAAAATACTCAAATACATTCTAATTTCATCTCTTTTTAAGTATATGTATGTTAAAATCATACATATATAAAAAAAGAAGGAAAACTCATGGAATGTGTTGGAAAATTACAATTATCAAAATGTACAGTAGGTTATGGAGGTTCTAAATTATTTGGACACCCAGTAACAGTATCAAGATTAATTTCATTAAGATTTTATACAGCAAGAATTTCAAACTCATTAAATAGAGAAACTATTTTTTCAGATAGAATTATGTATGATATTGATATGTCTAATGAACAATGGGCAATGCTATTGTTAAATACAAATAATCAAAATGGTATTCCTTGTACAATAAAAATGAGAGAAGATGAAAAAATTGATAAATCAATTAGAATAGAACCTGAAACTGAAAATAATTCAGAAGAAGGGAAAACTAAAAAACTTCTTTTAGACTTTCAAAATGAAATTGATACTTTATTCCCAACAGCAAAAACAATTAGAGAAGTTTCAAGAAATATTTTAGATAGAGAAGGTTCTAAAACAAGTGATAGAAAAGAATTACTATCTATTGTAGAACAAGTTGAAAAAGAATATTTAGAAAATAAAGATAAATTATTGGAGATTGTAGACACTTTCTTAAAAAGATTAAATCTACAAGCTAGTTCTCAATTAGTAGAAGATATTAAATCAAACTTTTTAGGATTTTCTTCATTTGATAACAAAGATAAAGTAAAAGAATTATTAGGTTTAATTGATAATACTTTATTATTAGAAAACAAAGTAGAGAAAACATATGAAAAATCACTTCAAAAAGGTGTTATTACAATAACAGAAATAAAAAGTGATTGTGGGTTTATTGAAGACCAACAAGTAACAAATGGTTATGAAATCACTCTTTATCAAGCAATTGAAAAAGATATTGAAGGGATTAAAACAATTTTAAAAGAAGAAAAATTAGTTTCAATTCAATTAAGTGCTTCTCAATTTGCAAACTTTTTAGTTTCATTTAATGAAGGTGAAGGGGTTACAACAACTATTAAATATAGAAAAACAACAGGTGAAGTTCCATTTCAAGATTTAAACTTTGATATTTATGAAAAAAGATTAGAAGAATTAAATAAATATACAAATGAAACATTAGATGAATATGTAACTACAAGATTAGAAGAAGTGAAAACAATGTTAAGTAAATCTATAGGTGTAAGAAAACAAAGAGACGCAGAAATTGCAGTTGAGGCATTCTATAACTATTTTACAAGTAATATTCCTTTCTATTTTGCTGAAATGGTAGATGCAGCAGTAAAAACAAACTTAAATAAAAGAATGGACTTTCAAACAAATGTAGAGAAAGTTATTAAAGATTTAGGTGTGAAATCATTCCAAAAAGAATTAGAAGAAAATAATATGACTACTTTACAAAATATGTTGAGTGGAGTTAAAACAACTAATCTTTTAGAAAATAAAGGAAAATAATGTTTTCCCTTAAAGAAGAAGTTTTAAATCAAATAAGAAAAGAAGAGACAAATACATATTATGTTTGTTCTCAATGTGGAGAAAAGAATTCATATTCAACAGCTGGTTATTGGTGTGAAGCTGCTGGTAGAAAAATTGAAATGACTTGCTGTGAAAATTGTTATGATAAAGAACCAGAGGGGTGTGTTGAAACTTTTGAAGAAACAAGGATTATACCCATTGAAGAACAAATAGAACAAGTTAAATATATACTTAATAGTAAAACAATTCCATATAAAAAACCTAGAGAACAATTAAGTAAATCTTTAAGAAAATCATTTGATGAAGAACAAGAAAAAGAAGAAGGTTTATTTAATACATTATTTTTGGATCCTTATTTATATAGAGATTCAATAAAAGTATTGGTAAATAATGATTTTAAAGTTTCAATAGTTTATGACTTAGGTAAAAATTATGGTAGTGAAATAATTGAAGATGAATATTTTGATTGGTGTTGTAAAAATATAGAACATTTTGAAGAATCATATAAAAATGTGAAAAAAAGTTTGATAGACCTTTAATTTTAAGTGGTTTTTAAGAAAAACCTTGATATAATGAAATTATCAAAAATAGAAGACCTCTAACTGATTTAAAGTTAGGGGTCTTTTTTTTGGTCAAAAAAAATCAAAACAAAGAAGGAAAAACAAATGGCAACAATATTTTTAGAAGATAGAATTAAAGATAAAGACTTAAATGGAATAATTGAATTATTAAAAGAAAACAAAATTAAATATCAAGTAAAAGAGAAAGAATGTTATTCAAAATTAATAATTGATAATAATGAAGTAGGTAAGTTAGAATTTGGTGTAGGAAAATCAAGAGGTAAAACAATTATTTATGATATTCCAAAAGAAAAAAGTATGTTGATAGTGAATAATTCATATGGTTGGAATGGAACAGGTATGCCTTATTCAACTGATAATAGTATTAAACCATTAAATAAAACAAGCATATCAATAAATAATTTTATATATGAATATAGATTAGATAAAAGTTTAATTGAAATAGAAAGAGGATTAAGAACAACATTGGGGTTAGAAAATATTGTAAGAAAAGTAACTAAATATGAAAACCTAGAAGACTTTGCAAACTCAAATCCAAACTTATTAAAAAAATATATTTTACAATATTTAGAGAAATCACTTTTATTATTAGATATAAATAATCTAAAAGATTTTATAAGATATGACAATAGAAAAAATAGAGACAATGAATACAAAGTTTTAATAGATATAAAAGAAGAGGGTGATATTAAAGATTTATATTTAAGACAAAGAACAGAAGATAAAGATATAAAAGAATTATTTAAAAAAATCAACTCAAAATTAGAGAATAATATATATTCAATATCTACAAAAGATTTAATGGATATTTTATGTATCTTAAATATACCATTCCAACATATGGAATTAAACTTAGGTAGTGAAACTTATAATTTAGCATTAAAAATTGGAGAACCAATAAAAGGTTTTGAAAAATTAAATGAAATAATAAAAAATCTAAATAAAAAAGAGGAAATAATAGTTTCACTAAAAAATAATGAAATAGAAGTAAAAATAAATAATATGGTTGATTTATTTAAAGAATTAGAAGATTTAGAAGGAATTAAAGTATCAAAAGAGAAATTAAGTAAAATATTAAAAATTATAAACTCATAGGTAGAAAATATTTCTACCTTGGTTTGCCTATTATTGCACTTAAATAACCTACAACACTTTTGTCATCTTTTGTTACATCCATACTTATTCATAAAAAAAGTTTAAATAAAAGAGTTAAATTAAACTTAAGTCACCCATATCAAAGAAAACAGTATTTCCATCATCAAATAATAATTCAACATTGCTATCATAATAACCTTTAACTCTAGCATTTTTATAAGAGTATTTAATTAAAATATCTTTTTCTCCTGGAAATTTACCAATAGTATTAATTATATTACTAACATTTACTAATGAATTAATTGGAAAGAATTGTTTTAAAATATATTTATAAACATAATTACCATTATAAAATGTTGTTTTGTCATATATTTTACCAAACTCAGTTCCAATTTCATAAGCACCATTTCTACAAGCTTTTTCATATAAATAATAAGGTGGTTTTATATCAAAATGTTCTTCCATTCCAACAACAACAAATGCTTCAACTTTTTCTTTATTTAATATTTCACCAGTTTGAGGATTTAAAAAATCATATTCAATTTTTTCTAAATGGTATAAATTTTCTCTATCAGCATAAGATTGAAACTCATCTCTATAAATTTTAAACATTAACCCATTAAACTTTCTATGATTGTTATGTATTATATTTAAAGCACCACTATTATTTTCATAATTTAATCTATTTGGAATTAAGTTAAAATCCTCAAAAGAAAAATCAGCATAAGATTGAAATTTATCTAATCTTTCTTTAATCATTTTAGGTGTATAAGCAATATTGTATATTCTTTCAAAACCATGTGCTAAAACAGGTGTTAAATCAGTATGTTTATTATGGTGAGTTCTGTAATTCAATAAACTACCATAACCTATGAGATAAATATGATTTCTATTACTATCTATTAATTCTTGCCAAGTTAATTTCATATATATCCTTAATGAATTTTTTTAAGTAAGAATATTATAAAGAATAGAGGATTATTTTTATTAAATGAATTAGATATTTAATAAATAAGACTTTATAGGTCTTATTTATAATTGTTTATTTGTTTTTTATTTGTGTTATTTATTTTTTTAGATTTTGTGGTTTCACTCATTAACTTTTGAAAATGTTTTTGCATAGTTTCTTCTGAATATAAGACTTCTGTATTGTGACAACTATCACAAGTTCCTTCTCTTCTACCAAAGTGGTCTTCTGCATGAAATCTATTACACTCAACTTCTTTAATATTTTTTGAAAAATCATATGTATGTATAGTTTCTTGTTCTTTAAAAGAATTATCTAATGAAAAAGTTTGTTTAGGACCATATATACTTGCTTTTATTTGTATACCTAAAGAATTATAAGATAAAACCTCAATTTCTGATTTATCATTTTTAAAATCAAAACCAAGAGAAGCTAATAATCCTTCATTAGGAGTTTTAAATAAACCATTTGTTTTACCATAATCAGGTAAACTTCCACCTAATAAACACCAAGTTTTTTCATCTAATAATAAGGCATACTCACCTTTAATTTGTCTAATTTCACTACTCATAATTTTTCCTTTTTGATATATTATAAAGATTATATAATAAATTAAATTAAAGTTAAATTAAAAGGTATGTTATAATATGTTAAAGTAATAAAAAATATTTAATCAATATTTAAGTTAATTTTATGTATTATTTAAATAATAATTAAAAAGGTTTAAAGTGAATATAAATTCCATTATATATGAAGAAATATTAATAAAAGAAAAGATATCTTTAATAGTTGTTAAAAAAGATAAAATAATAAAATATAGTAAGTATTTAAAAGAATTATTTGAAGTTGATCAAGAACTAGAAGATTTAAATAATTTTATAAATATATTAGAGAAAAAAATATCAAAAGTAAGTATTAAAGAAATTAAAGAAATTAAAGAAAAAATAAACCAAAATGAAAAACTAGAAAATATAATTAAAATAGATGATTCTATATATGAAATTAATGGTGATATAATAGATGAATTATATTATTTAACACTAAAAGAAGTTACTCAAAATTATCATTTAAATAAAGAGATAAGAAAAGTTAATGAGGTTTTAGAAAGAAAAAACAAAGAACTTGAAGAAACAAATGAACAAATAGAAGTATCAAAAGAAGATATAGAAGAAAAATATAAAGAAAATCTAAAATTAACAAAAATAAAAGATGATTTTTTGACAAATGTATCACATGATATTAGAACACCATTAAATGGTATTTTGGGTTTATCTAATATTTTATATGAAAAAGATGAATTAACAAAAGAAGAAAGAAAAGAAAAGATTAAATTAATTATAGATACAACAAAAGATTTAAATAAACTTTTAAATGATGTTTTAGATGTATCAAAAATGGAAGATAAAAACTTTAAAATGATTAATGAAGATTTTAATTTATATAAAATGATTGAAAAAATTAAAAATCAATATAGACAAAAAAGTTCCAGAATATATAAAAAGTGATGAATTAAGATTAAATCAAGTATTATCTAATATTGTAAGTAATGCAATAAAATTTACAGAAAAAGGTTATATATCAATAGGTTTAAAAAAGAAAGTAATTAATAAAGTTGAGTTTTTAAGGTTTGAAGTAAGTGATACTGGTGTAGGAATGTCACAAGATTTCTTAAAAACAATGTTTGATAAATTTACTCAAGAAGAAGAAGTATATACAAAAAAACAAATGGGAACAGGTTTAGGTTTATCGATTGTTAAAAAGATTGTTGGAAAAATGAAGGGTAAAATAAATGTTATATCAAATAAAGGTATGGGTAGTATATTTAGTATATACTTACCATTTAAATATGGAGAAAAAAAAGAAGAAAAAGATTATAGAAAGCATTATAAATTAAAAACAACAAAAAAAGCATTATTAGTTGAAGATAATGAAATTAATCAAATAGTTGCAATAAACTTATTAGAAAAAATAGGTTTTGATATAGATGTTGTATCTAATGGTAAAGAAGCAATAGAATATCATAATGAAAATAACTATGATATTATTTTTATGGATATTCAAATGCCAGTTATGGACGGACTTGAAGCAACAAATATTATAAGACAAAAAGATATTAAAATACCAATAGTTGCAATGAGTGCTTCTGTTTTTAAAGAAGATATTGCAGAATGTAAAATAAATGGAATGAATGACCATATTCCAAAACCATTAGAACAAGAAGTTATATTAGAAAAAATAAATAAATACTTTGATTTAGAGTTAGATGTGGAAACCTTAAGTGATACTTATAAAGAAAAAACTCAAAATAATTTGAAAACAATAGATTTAGAAAAAATGTTAGAACAATATAAGAAAAAAGAAGACTTAATTGATTTATATGAAGGTTTTTATAATGATTATATTGAAAAGAAAAATAACATAATAGAAATATATGAAAAGGAAAATAATAAAGAATTATTGGGTTATTTACATAAAGTAAAAGGTTTAACAGGTAACTTAAGAATTATGGGGTTATATTCATTAATAGTAGAGATGGAAAAAGAAGTTATTGAAGGAAAAGATATAGGTTATAAAATAAATGAATATTTAATCTTATTTGAAGAAGTTTTAAATGAAATTAAATTAAATATATTAACCATTGACAAAAAAGTAGAAAAAGAAGATATAAATTATAAAGATTTACTAAAAGAAATAAAGAGAAAAATAGAAAACTTTGAATGTATGGATTTGAAACAGTTAATTACAATTGATGAAAAATGTAAAAAAAATCTAAAAGAATTATATCTAAAAGGTGATTATGAAAAATTATTAAAAGAGATAGACTTAATAATTTAAAAAAGTTACATTAAAAAAGAATAATTAACTTTTTATTTTATAAAAAGATTTTATAATCTAATTAAAGTTAGTTATAAAAATATTTATAGAAAAACACAAAAAAAAGAAAAAAACACAAAAAAAATATTGATTTTATTTTTATTTATGATAAAAATCTATATAATATAAACTTAATGAAAGAAAAAGGGATAAAAATTGCAAGAAAAATATAAAAAACTTTTATATATGAGTATTGAACAAAAATTAAAACAAGAGTATCAAGCATTAGTTGCATTATGTAATTCAATTCAAGATTTAATGAGTGAAGGTCATGAAGAAGTAGTATTGAAAAATAATCAAACACTACAAAATACATTTTCAGAATATGTAAATTCAGCTTGTAATATACAATATTTAGAAGGTCAAAACTTATCAATGGGTATTAATTATGTAAATGCAGAAGTAAATAATTTTTTCAATACACAAGAAATTATAAGTGTAGAAGATTTTCAAGAACATAAAGAATTAAATGAAGAGTTTACAGAAGTATTTTGGGAAGATTTAGAAGTGTTTAAAAATTTAGAAGTTGTTCAACATATGTTAAATGATGTTGTTTATTCTTGGCATGAAAATCATATGAAAGAATTCTTATCACAAAAATATAATTATTTTAATCAACTAACTAGAGGTGATGAAGATTGGAATAAATTATTTAGAATAGCAAAAAGAGATGAAACTTTATTTACTTTTGTATTGGTCTATTTAACACCAGAAGATAAAAAAACTATATTAGACTTTTATTATGATAATGGTTATGAAGATAGAGATAGAGAAGAATATGTAGATTATTTATTAGACTATATAGGTCAATAATCAATATAAGATAGTTTAACTATCTTATATGTTTAACACTTTCTTTATAATTAATTTTAATTGGTCTATAAGTGTTAATTAAATCATTTGTAGGTTTTCCTACAACTAAAGAGAATAGCATAGCTTCATTATCTTCAATTCCAAGAGATTTTTTAATAATATGACCATATTCAGTAGTTGCTCCTTGAGGGCAACATTTATAACCTAAACTTTCACTTGCTAAAATCATTGTTTGAAGTAATATACCACTATCAATTAACATTCCTTGTGAATTATCTATAAGTTGTTTATCAATAGTAAAGAAAAATACATTTTGAGAGTTAAACCATTTAAAATTATCAAACCATTGTTCTTCTCTTTTTTCTTTATCTTTTCTATCTATTTTTAATAATTCATAAAGTCCAGCACCAGTTGTTAATCTTCTTTTCTTATAAGGATTAATCCAATTAACTGGATAGTATTGTATATCTTGTGAAATAGGATTACCAGCAGATACATATTCAATTAAATCATTAGTAACTTTTTTTAGTTTATCACCACTAACATGGTAAATGTTAAAAGGTTGCATATTCGCACCACTTGGAGCATTACTTGCTACATCTAAAATAGTATCAATATCATTTGAAGATATTTCTTCATTAATAAAACTTCTACAAGAGTTTCTATTTTTAATAATTTCTAAAAAGTTATTCATTTATTCTCCCAAATTTTTAATTTATTAAGGGTATATTTTATAAAATTAAACTTAAATAAAACTAAAAAAACCTAAAAAAAAAAAAAATAAAGTATAATTAAAAAATACAATTAAATGGAGAAAGAGAGAAATGAAAAAAGAAAAACAAGAATTAACACCTAAACAATGTAATAGAATGTTAAATATATTTGGTGTTATTGTAGTTATTTTAGCTTGTACCCAAGCATATATATTATTAAATGATAATCACCAAGCACACCAAATAAAAAATGATAATAAATATGGTGGACATAGTTTAGATGATGGTCATGGACACACAAAAGAAGAATTAGAAGCTATGACAAAACATGAAGATATAGATAAAATGTTATTTGATAAAATGTTAAAATCTTTACAAAATACTAAAAGTTCTAATCCAGAAGAACAAAAAAATATTGAAAAAGCAATACAAAGTATGAAAAAAATCAAAGAAGTAAATGAACATAATGAAGAAGTACATAAAGGTTATAATCATTAAAAAAAGAACCACTTAATGTGGTTCTTAAATTAAGTATAAATTAATTCCAAATTGTCTTCTTGTAATTCTTGTTTTAATTTTTCTTCAATAAAACCAAGAGTTAAATCACCACTTGAACATCCAGAACAAGCACCTAAATATCTAACATAAATAATGTTTTTACCATTATTTTGTTTAATGTCAATTAACTCAATATTACCACCATCCATAGCAAGCATAGGTCTAATATCTCTATCTAAAATACTTTCTATCTCTCTAATTTGTTGAACAGTAGTTAAATCATTGAAATGAGAAGTATTATTTGTTTCAACTTCATTATTGTTTAAACTATTTTCTAAGATATCAACTAAATAAATCTCTTTTTCTTCATGACCACCCGGTTTAACACAAGATTTACAAAAAGCACCTGCTTTTGTATAGTCTGTTATTTGCTCAATAGTTGTTAGATTATTTATTTTGATTACTTCTTGTATTGTCCCAAGAGAAACCCTTGCACATTCACAAATAATCTCTTCTGTTTCAAAACTTTCCATATCAACACCTTTGTATGTAGCTGCTGCTTTTTTAATAACATCATAAGCCATAACAGAACAATGCATTTTTTGAGGTGGAACAGCAGGAGTGTCAGGATTATCTCTTAAAGCATGTTCCACATCAATATTAGTTATTTTTATAGCTTCATCAACAGTTTTACCTATACATAATTCAGCCATAACATCAGAAGATGAGATAGCAGTACCACAATTATGACTTGCGACTCTATCTGTAAAATAAACATGTCCATTTCCATTTTCTTCTAATACCAAATCATGCATTACAATTTTATTGTCTTCTTTTATTAAGTCTTGTTCTTCTTCAACAACTCCTAAAACACTTTCTATTTTAGTTATTTTCATACCATTGTTTGATTTTAATAATTTTTCAGTAATTTCAAATAACTCATCTCCTACTTTTAAATCTTCTGCTAATTGTAATTCATTTTTTACATTCCAATAAGGATGTTTTTTTGAAGATATTAAAGAAAACTCTTTACCATTTTCTTTTATAAAAGTTGTTTTTTGTAACTCTTCTTTTTCCATTAATGTAGTTCTTATTTCTTCAATAGTATTTTCAGTAATCTCAAGTCCATTCCAAGTAATTACTTTATCACCAACTTTTAAATCTTTAATTTGAACTCTTTTTGTAGGTGTATTAACCCAAGTATTACTTGTAAAACACCCAAAACTTAAAAACTTGGCTTCTACAATCTTATCAGTTGATTCATCAACTGCCCAATATAATCTAACTGCGTCACCACAACTTTCAGCACCAAAATCAGCAATAATAAGTTTCGCACCTAATTCTTTTGCTCTTTCTTCTGTTATTTCACCTTTATTTTGAGGATTATTCATTCTTCTAACAACTTCATTAGAATATTCATCCCAAATAGAACCACTAATTAAATCACTTTTTGCCATAATAATTCCTTTCTTTTGTTTACTTAAATGTATTATAACATAAATAAGATAAATTTTGTCCTATTTAAAAAAATATAAAAAAGTTTGTTTTTTTATTTGATTTAATCTATCTTTAAGTTTGAATATAGTATTATTATATATATCAAAAGAACAAGAGTTCTAAATCAAAGAAGGAAAAAAAATGGCACAAATAACAACAGAAAAATCAATGAGATTAGATGGTATCACATATGACCAATGGAAAGAATTAGCTACTAATTTAGAAGAAGATAGTGTATGGTATGTAGAAAGCACAAATGAAGATGGTTATAATATTATAGATGGTAATGGTGATAATCCATTTCCTGCAATGGTTAGAAGTAAAATCATTTCACAAGAACAAGCAAAAGAATTTGAAAATATGGGATTTGATAATATTATTGTAATATTTGATTAATATTAAAAATTTATAGACATAAAAAAAGGGAAGGTATAAAAACCTTCCCTTTTTAAGTTTAGATATAATTTCTTTTTGGTTATTAGAATTTATAAGCTAAAGTTAATCTTGACTCAGATTTAGCAGCTGAATCAGCACCAAATACAGTATGAGAAGCAACTAAAGAAGCATTAGCAGATAATTTATAAGCTGCAGTAATTTCAGCTTCAGTGTTATCAGTAGCGTCAGCGTTATAAGAAGCATAACCAGCACCTACTTTAACTCCACCAACAGTAGTTGAAGCTTTAACCATATATGAATCAGTGTTAGCTTTGTAAGATAATCCACCTGCACCAACAGTTAATTTAGTATAAGAAGGGAATGCACCATTTCCTAAACCTCTAACAACATCAGTATCACCAGTAGAAGTAGCAGCAGCAGTTAATGCAACAGCACCTACTTTAGTAGCAACTTTAACACCATATAAAGTACCTTCAGCACCAGCGTTATCTGAAGAAACTACTTCAGCATTAACTTTTGCAGCACCCATTTTGTATCCAGCTTCAGCAAATAATACATTAGTATCACCAGCGTCTTTTTTGATTGAAGCATATTGAACAGTAGCATCTAACTCTGGAGTAATTTGAGTTTTAGCCATAACAGTGTAAGCACCATCATCTAATACATCTTCAAAATCACCAACATCACCAGCTCCGTCAGTTCTGTTTTGGAACTTAGAAATATAACCAGCAACTAAAGTAGTGTTTTTGATATCTTTGTTAACTAAAGTGATAGCTTCAAAAGAATCTTTAATAACTCTTGACCCTGAGTTTTTAACTAATGGAGTAGAAATGTGTTGTCTACCAATTTTGATACCAGTGTTACCAGCTACATATTGTAAATATGCTTCAGATAAAACTACACCTTCTGCATCTTCAGCACCAGTAGTGTTACCAGCTACATCATCTTTGTCTAATACAGTTCCAAATTGAACTTCAGCACCAGCTGATAAACCTTTATACGCTTTAGTAGTTACATTGATATAACCACCAGCAACACCGATTGTAGAATCATTTGCTGAATTCTCTTTTTGCTCATTAAAGTATTGAGCTTTAACACCAGCTTTAATGTTTAATCCATGATCGTCAGCTTGTGCAGTTGTGAAACCAGCTACTGCAACAGCAGCTACTAAACTTAATTTTGCAATTTTTTTCATATTAATTTTTCTCCTAAATTGTTTTAATAAATTGTTTTTCTTATAACAAGTTTGATAAACTCTAAACTAAATAACTTATATTTTAATAAAAAACCATGAAGGCTCATTTATTAAAAATACAAGTTAATTTAACTCAGTAGTCAAATACAACAATCAAATTATAGTCTAAAAAAAAATTAAAAAGTTCTTTTTTTTAAAAAATATTACTTTTTTTTGTTTTTTTATATACAAAAATCATAATTCTATAATTTAATTTTGTTTTAAGAACACATATATTATAATACTTTTTTTACATATAATATAAAATAATTTTTTTTTATAAGTAAAAAAAACCCCCTAAAATAAGGAAAAAAATGAGTTTCAATAGGAAAGTATCTTTATTAGAATTAGAAAAAGTAAAAAAAAATGAAGAATTATTAAATGAATTAAAAACTTTTTTAAAAAAGAATAAAAAAAATAAAAAGAGTTTTAGGAAAGATAAATGGTATGACGGTTTTCAATCATTTTTAGATAATGAATTCAAAAAAATATTTAATGATAATATAGAAAGACTTTCTAATATATATAATGTAGAAGAAAATTTATTAAGAAATTATTTTAAATTAGATAAAGATTTTTTAGAATATGTTAGATATGGTTTTATTAAGGATGAATATATTTATATAGAAGAACTAAATAATGATTTTAATATATTTACAATAATAAAATTATATGGTAAGAGAAATAAAAAACATTATGTAAATCCAGACGTTCAATTATTTTTAGAGAAAAATAGTAAATATTTACCTATTTCAACACAAAATTATATAGAAAAAAATATTAAACATAAAAAATTAATACCAGAAATAGAAGAAATAACAAATGAGTTTCAAATGAGTATATTTGAAAATACATTACCAGATAATTTTCAAAAAAAAATGATGTCTTCATATAGTAATTATTATATAGAAAAACCAAATAAAAATAATGAAATAAAAGATGCAAAACTAAAAACAATTTTTTATTTTATAAATATAATATTAAGAAAATATAAGAATCCAGATATGAATATAGTATATAAAATATATAAATCATTCATAAATGAATTAAGTTCTCATTTATATAGTACTAACCCTACATTTTATAAAGAATTAATAGAAGACTCAAAGAAAGAAGAGTTTGAAAAGTTTTTTGATACATTAATAGATATATCTACTGAAATAAGAAATGAATTGCATTTAGAAGAAAAATTTATATGGACATTAGAAAATTTGACTAATAAAGAAGATAAATTATTTAAAGTGAGAGAACTAAAGGATAATAGACTAAATAAATCTATGAAAATATTTGGTTTATTTGAGTATAAGGTAATGGATGATAAATTAAAAGAAACAATTATAAAAGAAATTGATAGACAATTTTATATTAAGAATCCTCATTTAATTTATGAAGATAAATAGTATTAAAAAGAAGAAATTATATAAAAAGTTTTTTTTAATATTTATAATAATCAAAAAAAAGGACAAAAATTGAATCTAAAAAAATTAGATAAGTTAAAATCAATTGTTGAAGAATTTAATAATAAATATGATGATTATCATTTAGTTTCATATAATAGTGAAGATATGACTCCTGAAATGAAAAAAGCATTGAAAACTTTTTCACAAGTAGAGGGTTTAGAAAGTGGAAAACCTGAAGATATTGTATTTATAGATACTAAAGTTTATAGTGAAGAAATAAAACATTTAACTGATATGGATTTTTCAGAATTTTATTTAGTAGTAAGAAGTAAAGAACCTATTAAGACTTATCCTTTAATTGGTGAAAGTTTAAAAATTATATTAGAATATGGAACAATAGAGGTATAATAACCTCTATTGTTTAAAGAGTTAAATGACTACTTTTTGATATTTTATTATTATTATCATTATTGTTGTTAAATAATTTTAAAAACATTTCAGTTGTTGTAACTACCATAATTTTATTTCCATTTTCATCAATAAATCCATTTTTTACAATTTTAAAGAATTGATTTAACTGTGAATTATCACTTAAATCATCTAATACAATAGGTGTATTTAATTTATCTTTACCTTTAACTTTACTAAAAGCATCTCCAATTTTATCACTCATGACTATATTTGTTTTACCTGTTGGACTTCCACCACCAACAAATTTAACACTTTGACCATCAAAAGAAAGAACTAATGTTTCTGCTTTTAATACTTGTTTAATTTCATCTTTACCACCTCTTTCAGTAGAAGGTATATCTTTATAAGGTATATCTAATTTTAAAGATGTTTGTTCTGGTATTGTTTTATGGAAAAACTCATATGAAAAAGCACCAGTTCCAGTAACGTTGATTTCCAAGTCACTCTCAACTTTAACTATTTGTGCATCTTTCTCTAATGGAATAAGTGAAATTAATTTTTGAATATCTTTTTGATGTTTTGAAATAAAGTCAACAACTAAAATGGCAGTTTTATATCCAAATTCATGTATATCTGTGATTTTATCAATCATTTCTTTCTTCTTTTTTTCATCTGAATAGTCAAGATTTATTAATTCCTCAAAATCAATTACTTGTAATAATTTTTTTCCAGAAGTAACAAAGTTATCAATACCAATATTTCCTAAAAATACACTTTGTTTAGTATTAAAAGTGTTCTTAATATCAGAAATTAATTTATCAACTCTTTTTTCTCCAAAAGCAATAGGGTTTTCTATATCCTTTGTTGTTTCACTATAAGATAAGATAGTATCTTTAAAGTTAGGGTCTTCAATCATTTCATAAAACTTAATGATATCAGTTATAATTGTTTGATTTTCACCTTCTGTGTAATATTTTTCTTGTAAAAAAGTTAATATTGCTTCCATTTTTCTATCATTGATATTTGTTTTATTACCTTTTTTTTGCATACCTAATAAATAAGAAGTTAATTTTGCAGTTCTTCTTGCTTGACAACTATCGTTAACACAAGACAATAATTTATTAGTTTCACTTGAAACTAATGGTTCATTACAAGAAGGACAAGATTCAGGTTTAATATATTCAAAATCTTTAAACTCTTGATTTTCTTCAATAGTGTAATTAATAAAATCTTCTTTTAAAAATTTGTCAAGTTCTTTTTTCTTTTTAGTAACAATTGTTTTACTATTGTGGTATTCAAAAGCTTTATTTACAATATAAGAAAGGGAATCTTTAATTGAATCTTTTAAAGGTGTTTTAGAATTAATTAAATTATTATAAATCATTTCAATTTTTAAATTCATCCAATGTGTTTTTGAAGTAGAATTATAATTACCTGAAAAAACATCTTTTAATGCATTTGTAATATAAAAATGTTCTTCTTTGTTAATTATTTTATTTTTTAATAAATGGTTAATAGCATTATTGAGTTTATTGAATACTAATTGATACACTTCTTCTGATTTTTTATCAATTGGAGTTAATAAGTTTGGAATAACACCACCACTTCTTGCAATTTCAATTTCTTGTCCAATATGGTATATTTGTAAAAATGTATCTACATCTTTTGTTTGTTTAACAGCACCACTAACATTTTTAACTGTAACACCACCAATATTTGTATCTTCAATTTGAACAACAAAAGAAATATTTGATTTATTCATTTCAGTCTTAATACCAATGATTTTAGTTTGAGCAGTAGGAGCTGAAAACTTTAAAGCACTAACTCCTATTAATTCATTATTACTATTTACTTTACCAGTAGAAGATAATTCAGTTAATATAACACCATCACATTCATAAGGATAATCAACAATTTGTTTATAAATTTTTTTACCTAAAATAGTTTCTAAATGTTTATGTTCTAAACCATTAGAAATGAAATCCATTAAATCATAAAATGCTCTTGCTTTGATAGGGTCATCAATTCTAATATTAGGGATTTGTTCCATATTGTTTATTTCATAAATATTGGTTGTCTTTGAGTGTTCTAGTTTTTTACTATTTTTATCTTTATCAATAGTATATAAGTGAAATGGAACAAAATCTAAAAATTCTTCTAATATTTCAGGTGGTAAAGCTTCATTTTTAATCATACCAGCAGCAGCATTTCTTAAATTAGTATATCTTGTTTCAATTTTATATTCTTTTAATTTATCATTAATAAGTTTTAAAGTTTCTTCAGTAGAACCATGTTTTTTTATGATTATTTCACCTCTGATTTCAATTTCATTAATATCTTCTTCAATTGAATTATCAACTTTTAATTTTTGAGGAATACTTTTAATCATAGAAGCTTTATAAGTAATATTAGTTAAGTCTGTTTTTCCACCTCTACCATAAAGTCCAGAGAAAACAAAACCATTTGGTCCTTTTTTCATATGTAAATAACCTGAAAGTCCATCTAATTTTGGTTGGTAATTAGCATTTCCTGCTTTTTCAATACTTTCTTCAATTTCAGATATATCAGTAGATTTAACAATAGTAGAACCTTCTTCTCCTACAACAGGAACTTTATCTTGGAATGTAGATAATAATTTTTCTAATATAGATAATTTTATACCCTTTTTTTCAGCCCAATCAATAACAAATTGTGACATGTCTTTTGAAGCAATGTTTTCAAGATTTAAAGAAGTAGTTGGGTTAAAAACAACATTATACATTCTTTGATGTTCTTCATCTAAAACTTCTTCTAAATCTTTATTTAATAATTTATTATTGTAATTAAAAATTGTTTTAATTAGTAAATTAAAATAAGAGTTATCTTTTGAAGGTTTATTATTAAAATAACTATCAATTAGTGTTTGTTGTCCATTTTCATTATCGTATAGACTATTTTCCATAACGCCATTACCAGAATAGTACATATAAGAAGCAAAAGATAAAATATAATCAATATTTTTGATTAATTCTTTTTGTTCTTTTTTATCAGAAGGGTTTAAATCTTTTACTTTATCAAAATAATCTATTAAGTTCTTTTCAATTTGTAGTAATAAATCAGGTTTTATACTGCTTTTTGTTATTAAAGTTAAAAGTTTTGATTTTTCAATAGTAGGAATGTTTATAATTTTATTATCTAAAAGATATGAAAAGTTTTCTTTTAATGTCATTTAGTTGTCCTTAGTTTTATATTTATAGTATTATAACAAAAAAAAGAAAAATTAAATTAAGAGATTTTATTAATTTTTTAATTTTGTGATATACTTTTAAGGTTTATTTAAGTTTAAATATTATATACTTTTTCAAAGTTTAAAGAGAAATTATTCTTTAAAAAAAGATTAAACTAAAACAAGGTTAAAAATAAGGTGAAGAGTGGAACTCTTTTAACAACTTCAAAAGAAGAAACAATAAATCATATAAATAAAAGGAACAAATAATGGCAAGAGCTAAAAAAGAAACAACAGAAGTAAGAACACCAACGGCAAAAGTAGCAAGAAATTTTGGTAATGAAAGAGAGTTTGGTGATGTTTTACAAAGTAAAGAGGGAAATTATTTTGCTACAATTAAAGCAGGTTTCTTTCAAAAGAAAATTGGATTAAGACCAAGAACAGAAGATGAAGGTTTTGATGTAATGGTGAGAAATTACTCAACAAATGAAGATATTGTTATTGGAAGAACTTTTCCAAATACTAAAAAAGATGGAACAGTTCAAAAATATGTACAAGATTTAACATTACCATTATTTACTGCATATTCAAAAAAAGAAGGTAAAGATATTAATGGTAAAGAGGATTCTTTATATTTAAGAATTATTTTCTTAGAGAATACTAAACAAATTAATGAGAACTTAACAAAGGTTGCATTCATTAAAGGTCAATATGGTATTGAAGTAAAAAGAGATATTCCAATTGAAACACCAACAACTACTAGTGTAGAGGCAGAAGAAGATATTTTTTAATATACTTTTCTAAAAGAGATAAAATTTAAAAAGGGAAGGTATAAAAACCTTCCCTTTTTTTATTAATTAAAAATCTTCAAATGAAATTAATAATCTTTTTGTTGTAATTTTCTTTTTACATCTTTTTCTTTTTGGACTTCTCTTTTGTCATAAAGTTTTTTTCCTTGTGCAATTCCAATTGTTAATTTACAAATATTGTTTTCATTAAAGTAAATATTTAGAGGAACAATTGTTTGACCTTGATTAAATTTTAAAATATCAGCAATTTTATTAAGTTCTTTTCTTTTTAAAAGGAGTTTTCTATCTCTTTTTTCTTCTAAATTATTAAAAGAATTATCATGAAACTCATATTTAGAAATATGACAATCAAAAAGGAAAAGTTCATTTTTAAAAAACTTACAAAAACTCCCTTTAAGATTAATATTTCCTTCTCTAATTGATTTTACTTCACTACCTTTTAGTTTAATACCTGTTTCAAACTCTTCAATAATAAAATAATCAAAGTATGCTTTTTTATTTTTTTGGATTAATTTTTGTATCATTTATTTCCTTCTTATTTAATTTTAATATTAATTCTATTATTGAATACCAAATCTAACTTCTTCAGATGCAATACTTTCAATACCATCCTTATCAATACCAATAATTTGATATGTAACATGTGAATCTTTTTTTAAGTTTGTATCAGTAAAACTAGTTCCTGAGATTTTTATTTCCTCTAAATCACTATCAATAAAATTATTTTTGGTTGTTTTTAATATTTTAAAATCAACATTTCTTTCATCACCAACATTCCAATTTAAATTGATACCATTTTCTGCAATTTGTTTTAAAGTAAAGTAAGGACTACCAGGTTTAGGTTTTGTTTGTCCTAAAATAGCTTCACTTTGCATTTTACTTTCTAGACCATCTTTATCAATAGCTGTAATGAAAAATTTACTTTCTAAACCATCTTCTTTGAAATTTAATCTAATATTATTATTAGTTGTTTCAGCAATAGTTTCAACACCAAGTTTTCCAAATAATGAAGATAATTTACCTTCTCTATATATTTTATATTTTAAAATATCTTTTTCTCTATTATTTGTCCAAGATAAATCAATTGATTTTGGAAAATTAAAGGAAGCATTTACATTTTCAACAATATGAGGTAATGGTTTAGTATTACCTATTACTACTTTAGAAGGTTTAGATTTTTGACCTTCTTTTGATAAAGATATTATTCTATATTTACCAGTTTCATTGTTGTCTAAATTAGTATCAAAATATTCAACAGTTAAATTATTATTAATAGTAATTTGTTCTTTCCATTCATTATCAACTAATTTTTCAATAATATAACCACTAACTCTACTATCAACTTGTGGTCTCCAAATAACCTTAATCATATTAGGTAAGTTATTTATTGTTTCTAAAAAAGAAACAGGATTTATCCTTGTTTTAGTAATAGTTGTTAATGTTTTAGAATTAAGACTTTCACCATTTTTATCAAAAGAAGTAATAATATAACTATATTGTTGTTCTGGTTTTAATTTAGTATCAACATAATGTGTAGAAAATTTATTATCTATAGTTTCAACTAGACTAAATTTTGTACTTTCTTTAGTATTATCATTTCTATATATATTGTAACCTTCTACCATATGTTTATTGTCTAAATCCCATTCAATTGAAACACTTGCTTCAGAAGAAATGTTTTTTAATTGAGAAGGAATAGGAAGTTCTTTATTTCTTTTAACTTCTTTTTGTGTTAATTTTTTAATAGGTTCTGTAATAGAAACTAAACTTGGAGAAGTTCCATTACAACCTGAAAAAATAAACATAGAAGTAATTAAAGATAAACTAATTAAACTTTTTTTCATAATAATTTCCTTTTTATTTATTTAATTTAAACTTTTTATCACCATTTGTGATTTCTTCACCTTTTAATAAAGAACCTAATTCTTCAGCATTAATTTCTTTTCCTAATGGTTTAATGTATTTGAATTGTGTAAAGTCACAATCACCATCCCATTTTTTCTTTTTACCATCCCATTTTCCAGTATTTTTACATCTAAATAGTTTAGCACTTTCTACAATATCACCAGAACATTTAGGACATTTAACTCCACTTGGAGCAAGGGTACTTCCACCACCATTTTTATATTCAATTTTAGTAAAGAATGGAGAAGATAAATCAAGAGAAACACTATTTCCATTTACTTCAACTTTTTCATTATTTAATAATTTCCCTAAATCTTCAGTTGTTAAAGTATAATTTAATGGTTTTTGGAACTTGATAATACCAAAAGAACAACCACTAAATTTCTTTTTCTTACTGTCAAAAGTTCCACAAGCAGAACATCTAAACCCTTTATGATTTTCAGTTAAAGGTGAATTACATTTAGGACAAGAAAAATCAATTTCTTTTTTCTCTGAAGTTGATTGTTGTTTTACATTTGGTTTTTCTTTTGTAATAATATCTGCAACATAAGACTTAACTTCATCAATAAAACTATCTGGAGAAGACTTTCCAGCAGTAATTGAAGCCATTCTTTCCTCAAATTGTGCAGTTGTATCAATACCAATTGCATCGCCAACAACATTTAATAATTCTTTACCTACATCTGTAGTATAAATCTTTTGTCCTTTTCTTTCTAAGAACTTAACTTTAAATAATTTATCTAAAATACCACCTCTTGTAGCTGGTGTTCCTAGTGAGAAGTTTCCATCAAACTCTAATTCTACTTCTTCATCTTCCTCTAGACCTTCTTCTTTCTCTTTTTTATAAAGTTTATGAACATCCGCCATAATCTCTAATAAAGTAGGTTCAGTTAAAGTTGCAGGTGGTTTTGTTGCATCTTTTTTAGTTTTTTGACTTTCAAGTGTTAATTCATCACCTTTATTTAATTCAGGTAAGATAACATCACCTTTACTATTTTTATTAGTATCAAAGTCATATGCTTTAAAACCTTTTTCAACTTCAATTTGACCAGTTGCTTTGAATTGAACTTCACCATTTTTAAGAATAACTACAGAAGAATTATATTTATAATCTTTCATAAATGCCATTAAAAACTTAGCAACAATATAGTCAAAAACTTTTCTTTCATCATCGCCTAATTTTGCAATATCATTTTGAGATTTAACCATAGGAATAATAGCAAAGTGAGATTCAACTTTTGTATCATCAAAAACTCTTTTGTTTTTAACTGTAAAATTAACACTTTCACCATTTAATTTATTTTGAAATAAACTTGAATAATGATTAGATACTTTTTTTACATCATCTTCCATAGAAGTAGGTAAGAACTTAGACTCTGATCTAGGATAAGTACAAAATTGTGATTCATATAAAGTTTGCATAATGTCAGTTACTTTTTTAGAACTTAGTTTATATAATTTACCACAAGATTTTAAAATATCATTTAAGTTAGGTAATAAATCAGGTTTCTTATTATTTAATTTAGAAGATACATTATCAACAGTATAAGTATCACCTTTTTTAATTAAAGGTTTGATTTTATCATATGGTTCTTTTTTAATAGCAGTTGTTTGTTTTCCTTCTTCATTTAAAACAAAACAATCAGCAACTAATTCTTCACTACCTTTAAATGTTCCTTTAATTCCCCAATATTCTTCAGGAACAAAGTTTTCAATTTCAAGTTCTCTTTTTCTAACAATTCCCATTGTAGGTGTCATAACTCTACCAATGTTCATAGTTTTACCAAACTCACCAACTTTTAATGTAAATAATTGAGAAAAGTTAAAACCAATTTCAACATCTGCTTCAGCTCTTGCTTTTGCAGTATTAACAAATACCATATCTTTTGTTTGTTCAAATCTATTATCAAAAGCTGCTTTAATAGTTTTTTGGTCTTCTGCCAAAATCCACATTCTAGTGTATTTATGATTAGTTAAAGGTTTAAAAGAAGAAGATTTATCAACTAAACCATAGTATTCTAATAATTCATAAACAAGTAATGAACCTTCTGGGTCAGCATCCCCACAATTTACAATTTCAGTTACATCACTTCTAGTGATTTCTTTTTTAATATTATCAACAATATCTTTTTTTCCAGCAGAAGGAACCATTTTAACATTTTCAAATTTTAATGGTAAGTTCTTAATATCCCAACTTCTTTTAGGGTATTTTGCTTCAATGATATGTCCAACAAGAGAAACAACAATTACATTGTTTTCTTCAAAGTTTCCATTCTTATTTCTTTTCTTGATACCAAGGGCAGCAGCAACTTTTTTGCCAAGACTTGGTTTTTCTGTAAGTATTATAGTTTTCGACATTAAATCTTCCTTAATTTTTAGATAATTCCACTAATTATATAAGAAAAAACTTAAAAAAACCTTAAAAAAGTTATTTTAAGTAAGAAGATATTAAAAAATATTATTATAGATTTAACTTTTTAATAAGGAAAAAGTATTAGTGTGATCTAATATTTTATCATTAGTATTTTGATTTTTTGTTTTTTGATAAAGAAAATCAAGTGTATTTTCTATATCACTAATTATTTTAAGATTATCATTATTTAGATTTGGATTGTGATTTTGTAATTCATTTAAAAAATGAAATGTTTTATTTGAAAATTCATATATTTTATCTAATGAAGAAGTATAAGTCTGAGAATTATTTACCATATAACCGCCTTCATTTAAAATATCAATAGTATTTGATTTTAAGTCTTGACTTAAATCTTTTAAGTCTAAAAGTATTTGATTGAAATTTTCACTTTCATTTACTTCAAAATCAACTAATAAATTATTTAAATCTTTATTTTTTGAAATTATACTTAACATTTGTTCTTTATTAGTGTTATAGTTTTGAAAATAAGTTTTTATTTCATTATTATTTGAATTAAGTATTAAAGATAAAATTGATTGATTATTTAAATCATTGTTGGTAGATATACCACTTTTATCAATTAATTCAGATAAATTAGAATTTAATTTATTATCACTATTTAAACTATTTGTATTATCTAAAAGAGGACTAGCAGAATATAAAATAGATATTAAAATAGCAACTCCTAATATTTTTCTACCAGTTTTAGGTTTTATTAAATGTTGTTTTACTTTAGATAATATTGACATTTTTATATCCTTTTTTAATATTATTATAAAGTAAAAAAACAAATTTATTTTTAACTTTAAATAAGGTAAATATTTTTAAAAAGAAAATAAATAGTTTATAATAGATAAAAACAAAGAGGTTAAAAATGAATTTCTTAATTGCAGAAGACCATGCAACTCTTCAAAAAGTAATTATTAAAATAGTAAAAAAACATTTTGGTGGAGAAAGCCTAAATTTATTTATTGCAAATAATGGAGAAGAAGCATTAGAAATATTAAAAAACAATGATATTGATATGATGACAAGTGATATTAACATGCCAATTAAAAGTGGGTTAGATGTAATAAAAGAATTAAGAGGAGGAGTTGGATTATTAGATAAAAATCAAAATATACCAATTATTATAATTAGTGCATATGAACCTTCATATATTCAACAATATGGTCATTTAAAATTTGCAGATGTATTTACTAAACCATTTGATGTACAAGAATTAGTAAATAGTATTACAAGAATATTATCAAATCCAAGTGAAACAAAAAATGGAGAAACAATAGCAACTAGTTCTCAAGAATTAGAATTAAAGAAAATGTTAGAAGTTTTCATAAAAGAAGAACAAATTCATGATGACGTATTGTTGTCATTATTAGATAAGTATAATAAAAAAATAGCTAAATATTTATTAGATAAAAAATAAAAAAACACATAGAATATAAGAAAGGGGGGAAGGTATAGTTACCTTTCCCCCTTTTTTTGATGTTTTAAATAAATGATAAATAAATTATTTTAAGTTTTTCTTATAATTTAATTCAAGTAAATGTGGTAATAAAGTTAAGTTTAGTAGTAATGCTATTATCATAGATAAAGAGATTAATAAACCAAAATAAATATTTGGAACAAAGTTAGATAAAATCATCACAAAGAAACCTATAATAACAGCAATAGTTGTTAAAGTCATTGCAATACCAACATTTTTTTGAGTATTTTCACCTTTATGTTTATGTTCTTTGTTAAATCTACTAACATAATGAATACTATCATCTACACTTATTCCTAATGCAATAGAAATAATAGTTATACTCATTAAGTCTAAACTAATTCCACTTAAACCTATAACACCTAAAATAAAAACAACACTTATAATGTTGATAAATAAAAGAATTAAAGTTTGTTTAATATTTCTAAGCATAACAAAAAATAATATAAACATACAAGATATTACAAAAATAAAACTATTTACTTGTGAAGAAGTTAAAGATTGTAATAGATTGTTATATAAAACCATAGTCCCAGTAATATGTATATATTCTAATTGTGAACCAAATTCCTCTTTTAATTCTTTTTCCAATGAAATTAAAAGTTCATTTCTTTTTAAGTCTTGGTTAGAATCATATATTCTTAGATTAAATCTATATTCATTTGTTTCTTTATCATAATAAGGATAAACTAATAAAGATTTAATATCTTTATTGACTTTTTTAATCAATATTTCTAATTCATAAGGTGTAATATTTTTATCTTTTTTATAATATCTAACCATATCAAATACCATAGGAATTGATTGTACTTTACCAATATAAACATTGTCATTTAATTTTTTTTGGATTGAGTCTAGAATTTTAATTTGATCAAAATTTAATTCAAAGAAACCAGGTTCTTTTTGGGCAAACTCCTCTTCAAAATCACTAAAACTATCACCAAAATCACTAAAGTTATCATCATTAGATAAATCTTCTGTAATTTCTTCAATAGGTTCTTCTTTTGGTTGTTTAAACTTTAATACAATATCAAGTGGAGTTGTTCCTCCAAAGTTGTTATCTAAAAATGATAGTGATTTAAATATTTCACTATCTTTCTTAAAATAATTAACAAAACTATTCTCAACACTAATTTTATTGATACCTATAATGGTAATTAAAATTAAAGCAAAAGAACCACCAAATAATAATTTTTTATTTTTTTGTTGAAATTTAAATAATTTAAGTGGGAATGAATTATTGAATTTAACATGTTTTACTTGATTTGTATTTGGCATTATAGAGTAAAAATTAATAAAAGATAATAATAAAGATACAATTAAACCAATTACCATCATTTCACCAAAAGAAATCACAGGTTTGATATTGGCAAATGTTAAAGAAATAAATCCAACAATAGTTGTAATTACAACCATAGTAGAAGGAATTAATAAGTCTTTAATAGTTTTAATTGATTTATTAGTTATTAATTGATGATTTTCATTATATCTAATAATAAGATGAATTGATAAAGAAAGCGATAATATCATTAAAATAGCAACAAAGTTAGAAGATACAACTGTAACAGTATAACCCAATAAATGCATAATAAAAGAAGATATTAATACAATTGAAACTAAATTAAAAACTATATAAAAAATGTAATAAATATTTTTAAATACAAACCAAATAAATACTAAAAATAAAAGTAAAGAAATAGTTCCCATATAAATTAAATCAGATTTAACATAAGATATAATATCTTCTTTTATTAATTGAAGGCCACCAAATTCAATATTTTTCCAATTATTTTTTTCAATTTCAATTAATTGTCTTATTTCATAAATTGTCTCTTTTACATTATTATTAACAACAATGATGAAATTAATAGCACTTAAATCCTGATTAACAATATTATCAAGATAAATACTATTTTTTAATAATTCATTTTTAGCTTTTTTTAAATCAACACCAGGGTTTAATAATGTATCAGGTGTATCAATTTCTAAAATAGATTTAGAAGAAGATTCTAAAATAGGTATAGTTGTTAAAGAAGTCACATCTTCAACATTCTTAATAGATTTTAATTTTTTTGTTAATTTATCAACTTCTTTTAATTTTTTAATAGTTAAAAAGTTTCCATTTGTTTTAATGGATAAAAACATAATAGGGGTTTGTTTATATTTATTATCAACCTCCGAACTCATTTTATAAATTGGGTCATCTTTTAATAATAATGTATCTGGACTAGCGTCTATTTTCATATCTTTAATAAAAAAGATAGATAAAATAGATAAACTAGTTATTAAAATTAGTAATAATTTTTTCATATTATCTCATTGAAACAATAACATCAGATATTTTAGATAATTCAGGTTTGATTTCTATAATGATTTTGTTAATTTCTTTAACAAAATCATTTTTTACTGAAAGTGAAGAATTTTCAGAGTAAACATTGAAGTTAACATTAAAATCTAAAACACCCATATTAGGATTGTTATAATCAAATATAATACTAGGTTTTACTTTTGGGAAAGCATTGAAATGAGATTTAGTCGCTGGATATTCAGCTCTAATTTTTCTAATATTAACTTTATACTTATCTTCTTTTAGTTTTTGTGTCATCATTTCACTAATTCTACTTTCTAATAGGTCTAAATCCATATCCATAGGTATTTTAAAAATAATACTAATTTGATGCATATAAGTTAAAGGCATAATAATAATATTTTTATGTATTAAAGAGCTGTTTCTAATAGTATACATTTCACTAGTTTCTTGGTTGAATAGTAAAGATTTTAACATACCAACTTTTTTGATATTATACATTCTCATACCATTTGCAGAACTTGTTTGTAATTGGATTGTATCACCTTGTCTAATTAAAGATATTTTAAAAGAAATTAAAATACCTACAATAATATCAGATAATAAATCTCTAATACCTAAAGCTAAAACAACAGTAAAAATAGATAAAGTTGTAAATATATAAGCACTATTATCTACTAAGAATAATGCTAATGAGGTTAATATAATAAACCAAATGAAAATATTTTTATATCTTTGTATTTGGTATTTATATTCATGTTCTTCATTATTAGAACCATTTTCTTCATCTTCTTCATTTTTATTTGATTTTAAAATATTAAAAAATATAATAAGTCTATATACAATTAGAATTACCAATACATAAATAATATAATTTGTAATTTTATCTACAATCATAATAATATATTTTTCATAAGAACTATTAATACTATTGATTTTAGTTCTTAAATCAATTAATTTAACTTTTGAAATAATGTTTTTTTTATTACCTTCTTCAATTTCATTTAGTTTTGTATTTAGATATGATTTTTCTTGCTTTATTAAAATAAAGTTAGAAACTAAACTATCCTCAGATTTAATTGTATCTAATATTTTTTCAGTTCTTTGTAATAAATATTTGTATTCTAAATTTATATTTTTATCATTAATTTCAACAATTGAGTGATTTTTTTGATTTAATTCAGATATCAAAATATTTTTTCCAATATATAGGGAGATACCTATAATAAGTGCAACTATTGCAATAATAATAATTTTATATGTTTTAAGAGTAGTTTTATTAAACACAAGAAAACCTTTTTTTAATAATATTATACATAAAAAAGTTAAAAAATATAGTGATTTTAATGAAAAAATAAATTAAAAGTTTAATTTTTATTTAAACTTTATATTTATAGAATTTTTTTCTTTATAATAAATCAAAAAAGGTTAATTTAATGAATCTAGATGTAAATGAAAAATTTTTAACATCTTCAGTAAATGAAAAAAAACAAATATTTAAATATATATTTGAAGAAATCAAAAAAAATCAAAATTATGAAGTAGATTTTGAATTAAATGGTTTGAAAAAATTTGCAGGGAATGTAGTTTCAGATAAAGAAGTTTTTATAGGGGCTATGAAATATCAATTCTCATTAAGTAGATCTTTATTAGAAAATATTTGTGAAGAATTAGCTTTAAATAAAAAAGAAGTTCAAGAAATATTTTCATTATTAAAAAGAGATATAGAACCAAGTCTAAATAAATGGTTTAATGAAAAAGCAATGCAAGTAAGTGGAGAAGAAGGTATAAAATATGAAGGTTTTAATATAGATGTAGAAGAGGCTTCAAATCAAGTTTTAGATAAATCAGCTATAGAAAACCAGATAACAAACCTTGTTTATATGTTGGGTGAATATTATGAAACTGTACAACATTATGACTTTGATAATTCTGTTCATATTGAATATTTAGTTGCTGAATATGATTTATTTAAGTTTGTAAGAGAGTTTGCAACAGCTTTAACTTTTGAAGATTTTATTAAACAATTACAAACAATAGAATTTTCAGTAGAAAATATGGAAGAACCAATTTTAATTTTAGGCGAAAAACATTATATAGAAGAAAAACAACAATTTTTTTATAAAATTAATAATAAAATAATAAGTGAATTAAAAGAAGAAGATGAAGAAGATGAAGATGATGATAGTTTTGGGAGTTTATTTTAAAGGTTGAAAATGAAAGAATTAGATAAAAATACTAAACAACAATTAACAAACTTTGCAGAAGAAAGAGGGAGAAGAGTTTCAAGCCTGTATAATAATATAAAAGAAAGATTAAGTAATAATAATACAGTGGAAGAAGTAGCAGAATATTATGAATTACCTTTGATATTTGTTTTAAATCTAAAATATGAAATAGATAAAGAAAACAATTAAATAACATTTAATTTATATAGTTTTTATTATATTATGATATTATAAGAATGTGTTTAAATAATAATAAGGAATTATAAATGAAAACTGCAGTAGTACTAATGAACATGGGTGGTCCAAATAATTTGGATGAAGTAAAAGTATTTTTAACTAATATGTTTAATGATAAATATATCATAGATGCTCCTCAACCAATAAGAGCAATGATAGCATTTTTAATAACAAACTTAAGAGTGAAAGAAGCAAAAGAAAATTATTCACTATTAGGTGGTATGTCTCCTATTGTAGGTCATACAAAAAGATTAGTTAGAAGATTAAATAAAAAATATGATGAAGATTATTATCATGTTATGAGATATACACCTCCTTTTTCAAATGAAGTTGTAAAAAAATTAAAAGAAAAGGGCTATGAAGAAATAATTGCTCTTCCAATGTATCCTCATTATTCTTCAACAACAACTAAATCTTCATATGAAGATTTTATTAAATCTTGTAAAAGGTTTGGAATAGATATAAATAAAGTAAAAACAATTGATAGTTATTATGATAATGAAAATTATAATAAAGCAATAGTAGAAAGAATAAAAGAAGTTTCAAAAGATATAAATACCAAAGATTATACTTTGATATTTTCAGCACATGGACTTACTCAAAGAACAATTGATAAAGGAGATCCTTATCAAAAACATATTTTGGCAAATGTAGAAGTAGCAAAAAAAGAATTAAAAAAACAAAATATAGATTTTAAAGAAATAAAAGTTGCTTATCAATCTAGACTTGGACCAGTTGAATGGATAAAACCATATATGGATAAAACACTTGAAGAAATGAAAGGTGAAAATGTAATAATTTATCCTATTTCATTTACAGTAGATAATTCAGAAACAGAATGTGAATTAGATATTGAATATAGAGAACTAGCAGAAGAAGTTGGTTTAAATGATTATAGAGTTGCAAAAGCACCAAATCATTTAGAATATTTTATGAATTGTATTAAAGAATTAGTTAAAAAAGCAAAATAACAAAAATAGAAAATCTTAAATCTAAGTTCTCTTTTTGTTATTTTAATAATTATTTTCCTGTATATAATTGTCTTGGTCTTGCAATTTTAGAACTAGGGTCTTGTTTTAATTCACTCCATTGAGCAATCCAACCTGGAGTTCTACCAATAACAAAAATAGGTGTGAACATTTCAACAGGTATTTTTAAAGCTGTTAAAATAACACCTGAATAAAAGTCAATGTTAGGATATAATCCTCTTTGTTTAAAGTAATCATCACTTAATGCAGCTTCTTCAACAGCAGCAGCTACATCTAATAATTTAGAATCAAGATTTAGTTTTTCTCTTAATTGGTCTTGTAGTCCTTTTAAAGTTTCAGCTCTTGGGTCTCTATTTTTATAAACTCTATGACCAAATCCCATTAATCTAAATGGATCATTTTTGTCTTTTGCTTTTGCAATAAACTTATCTACATTAGATACATCACCAATTAATTTTAATTGATCCATAACTTTTTCATTAGCTCCACCATGAGCTGCTCCCCATAAAGCAGAAATACCTGAAGCCATTGAAACATAAGGATGAGCTTCTGTTGAACCAACATTTCTTACAGTTGTAGTTGAAGCATTTTGTTCATGATCTGCATGTAATGAGAAAATAGCATCTAATGCTTGAACTTCAATATCTGTAATCTCAGCATTTTGACCTTCTCCTAAATATTTCATTCTACCACCTGGATAAGCTCTTAACATATATAAAAAGTTTTCAGTAAAGTATTTATTTACATCTGGGTAAATAAGTGGAGAACCAATAGAGTTTCTATAAGCCATAGCAGCTATTGTAGGCATTTTTGCTAATATTCTTCTTTGCATAGTTTGAAAATCTTCTTTTGTTTCAAGATTTAAATGATCTTTATAAAAAGCAGATAATGCCATAGTAGCACTTCCCATAGTTGCCATAGGATGAGCTCCATCTGGTAATGCATCAAATAATCTAATAATACCTTCATTTAAGAAACTTCTATGTCTAATTTCTAAATCAAGATTTTTTGATTGTTCTTTAGTTGGTAACTCACCTTCTAATAATAAATGAGAAACATCTAAAAATGAGTGTTTTCCTGCTAAATCAGCAATATCAATACCTCTATATCTTAATTCTGAATTTTCACCATCTATATATGTTATTTTTGATTCACAAGAAGCAGTTGAAGTGTATCCTGGGTCAAAAGTAAACATTCCAGTATCTTTATAGAAACTTCTAATGTCTAAAACATTAGGACCTCTTGTTCCTTCTAAAATATTGTATTCAAATTTTTCACCTGTAATATTATTAGTTAATGTGAAAGTTTTTTTTTCCATATATGAATCCTTTTAATTTATATTATTAAAGTAATTATAAAAAAATAAAAAGAAAAAAATAAATAAGGAAATAAAAAAGTATGTAGAAAAGAAACACTTTGAAATAGTGTTTCTAAAATACTCAAATGATTAAATATTTTTAAAGAAAGTTTTAGGGTTAATGTATTTGTTTCCTCTTTTTTTAATTAAAGAAATAGTAGTATTTCCTTTAATAATATATTTGCCTTTTGATTTTCTAATATCATCTGAAACAATCTTTAAAAATGTACTTCTACCAATAGCAATTAAGTTCTTACCTTCCCAATTGTCAAGTAAAATGACTTTTCTTGGTTTAAAAGGTAATTTAATTTTACTACTTTTTTTAACATTAATAGATATACCACTATTAAAATCAGTTAATCCATAATCTTTATTGTGGAAAAAACCAAATTTTTTAGTGACTTTATATTTGTTTTTTGGAAGGATAAATTTATATTTCTTATTTTTCCATTTAGTAGTTTTAACTATATTTTTTACATTGAAATCACTTTTATTTTTAATATGTAAGTTTTGTGTAGAATTTGCAGAAAATAAACTAGAAGTAAATAATAAAAATAAACTTATTTTTTTTATCAAAATAAAAATCCTTTAAATAAAGTGGTAAGATTATCTAAAAAAACTTTTTTTTAATTAATTTTTCTTAATATAAATTAAGAAAGAAACTCCACCTTTATCATTATTATAAACATTTATACTTCCATTTAAATGATTTTGTGCAATAACTTTACTCATATACAAACCAACACCTGTACCATTTTTAGATTTTGTTGAAAAATAAGGATTAAATATTTTACCAATTATTTCTTCAGGAATACCTCCAGCATTATCTGAAACTAAATATTCTATTTTATTTCCTAAATCTTGAACTTCAACTGATATTTCAGGGTTTTTGATTTTTTTCTTTTTAAACTCATCAATAGAATTCTTATAAAGATTTAATAGTATTTGATTAAATTTATTATGTTTTGTTTTAACTATATTTTTCTTTTTACAATTTTCATAAGACACATTAAAATTAATTTTTAAATCTTTATAAGTGTTTTCTAATAATCTATAAGGTTTAAAAATACTATTTTCAATAGTATCACTATCAAAATTATCATCTACTCTTGTAAAGTTAAGGAAATCTTCAATAGTGTCACTTAAATATACAACAATTTCTTTTTGTTTATCTACTCTTTCTTTTAATTCTTTTTCAGATATATTTATTCCCATTTGTTGTTTTAGTAAAAGAGGTAAAAACATTCCATTTAATGTAGAAAGAGGTTGTCTCCATTGATGAGCTATCATACCAACCATTTCACCCATAGTAGAAAATTTAGCTTGTTGTAAAAGCATATCACTTTGATTTTCTATATTGGTTATATCAATAAATATAATAATATAATTAGAAACTGAAATATCAGGAACAAGTTTTACTCTAAATACTTTTTTATTTAAATATTTATCTTCCATACAAACTTTAAATACTTCTTCAGTATTTTGATGTTTTAATAAGTATTCTGCCCATCTCATTCCTTTATAATCAGACAATAAATAATCTTTACCTTCAACTTCAACAAATAATTCACAAATACAATCATGTTCTTGTTTAAAGTCTTCAAAAGAATTATAATTGAAATAGTCATAGAATTTATTATTGAAACTTTTAATGTTTTCTCCATCTGTATTTATAACAATTGTATTTAAAGCATCATATATTTTAGAACTTTTCTTTTCTTCTAAAATAAGGGTTGTAACATCTTCTCTAGAAGAAGCATAACCTATATGTTCTCCATTTTTATAAATAGGAAATATAGAACTAGAAACATAATAAGCTTCACCACTTTTATTTCTATTTTTTACAATACCTTCCCATTTATTTCCAGAACTAATTGTGTCCCATATTTCTTTAAATATTTCAGAAGACATATCTGGATGTCTTATTATATTATGTGGTTGTCCTATAAGTTCTTCTTTTGAATAACCACTAATTTTTTCAAAATAATTAGACGTATATGTTATGATTCCTTTTAAATCAGTTTCACTATAAATAATATCATTATTAATAATATTTTTTCTTAGTGTTGATATTTCATCTTCCTCAACCAATTTTTCTTTAATTGTATTATATAAAGAAAAACTTAAAACAATAAAAATAGATATAATAAAAAAGAAAAAGAAACCAACTTGTTGAATATAGTGAACATCATCTAATAATAATTTATTTATTTTAGAATAATAAATTTTATTTAATTTGTATAATTCATTCAATTTATTAAAGTAATAATTATCTAAATCATTGTTTTTATAATAGTAATGATTGTCCTCTTTTTCAAAAACATCTAATAGACCTTTATATTCATTTATTCCTACTTCTTTTTTTAAATTTTTTAATAAATTAAAATAAGATTGATAATCTAAAAAGTTGTCATCATTGCCTAAAGTAAATAATAAATAAATATTGTTAAATAAAGTTAAAACTTCAATATTCTTAGAATATAGATATATATATTTTTGTATTTCTTTATTTCTAATGTTGGAAAAAGAATTTAATTTTATATTTCTTTTAATAAAATTATTAAATTCTATTATTCTTATTAAATCAATTTTATTTTGTTTGTTTGTATTTCTTATTTCTAGTAATTCTTTTTTGAATATATTTGGTATTGCACTATAATTTTCTTTAATTGTATTTTTATAAATAGTGGGATCATTTTGTTTTATAGTTTGGACTAATTTATAATTTTCTTTAATATATTTTTCAAAAAAAGATATTTTAAAATTAACTTTGTTTAACTCATTTTGAGAAGAAAGGTTATTATTAAAATCAAAAAAGAAGTTTTTACTTAAAATAAAAACTAATAGAATAATGATAATAATAGGTGTTATAACTAATTTAAATAAATTATTTTTTAATTCCATAAATATCTTTTTATATTTATTATAAGGAAAAGAAAAGATTTTATTAGTTTTAAAAATAAAAATAAAAAGTTTATACAAAAATCAATATAACATTTATAATAAATTATGAAAAAATAAAAAGAGAGAAAAATGGATATTAAAGAATTAAAAAAGTTATTCATTTCTAAGAAAATATTATATGTAGAAGATGATGAGTATTTATGTGAAGTGAATAAAGAGGCATTGGAGTTATTTTGTGATGATGTTTTTATAGGAAAAGATGGTGAAGAAGGGTTGGAAATCTTTAAGGAAAATACTGATATAGATTTAGTTTTAACAGATGTAACTATGGAAAAAATGCATGGTCTTGAAATGGCAAAACAAATAAGAAAGTTAAATCCAAATGTTAAGATAATTGCAAGAACTAGTCATTCAATGGCATATTTGAGAGAAAATTTTTCTGAATATGATGTAAAGGGTTTATTTGATCATACTTTACAAAAACCATTTGATTTTGTTGATTTATTAGAAATCATAGATAAATATATAGAACCAAATAATTAATAGGTTCTATATATTATATTTTAAATAATTAAAAATATAAGAAATTACTTCAATAGTCCAACCATTCCCCAACATTTTTCTTCTAGCACTATCACTAATAATAACTTCTTTATTATTAACATCAATACCTTTTTCTGTATAATTATCAGGGACAGTTTGTAATCTTTCACATTCAATAGGGGTGTAATACCTATAAGGTAATTTTTTACCATATACATCTGGATGTCTTCCAATATCTAATGAAGTAAGGACATTATCTTTTGGAACAGTTGTTAAACAATTAGATTTATTTCTATTTGTATCTCTAACTTCCAAACATTGAATGATAGGAATTGATTTATCATAATCTTTTCTTTTACCATCTGTTCCAAGTCTTCTACCTAAGATTGTAGCTTTATTAACAAAATCTTTTTTTTCTAAAATATTTTGTAATTCAATACCTTTATCTTTTGGTTGAGGTATATTATTTGAAATATTTGTCCAATATAATCTTTTTCTTACTTGGGCACTTAATAAAGTACTATCTATTAAGATAGGTTCAACACCAATAGCATTAGATAATACACTTTCCCATTTTTTAGTCATAACAACATTTTCAAGTAAAAATTTAATATTAGGATTGATTTTTTTTAATTCTGTTAATATTCTCATATATTCCCAAAATAAATATGATTGTCCTTCAAATTCAAAACCTTCTTTTTTTAATTCAAGATATTTATCTAAATCTAATACTTCTTCTTTACATTTAGTTGTCATACCATTTCTTTTACCTGAAAAAGAAAAATTAGTACAAGGACTACCACCAATAAGTAAATCTATATGACCTAAATCTTTAGGTTTAATTTTTCTAACATCTCCTAAAAAAAATGTGTTAGGAAAGTTTTTTCTTGTTACATTTTGTGGAGATTTTTCAATTTCAGAAGAATAATATTTATCAACTTTAATATTACTATTCTTTAAGGCTAATTGACCACAAGACATTCCATCAAATAAAGATAAAACTCTCATAAATTAGCCAAAATACATTTGATATATACTGACTGCTAGTAAAGACAAAGGTATAAACCAATATACTTTAATGTTTTTTAAATAAGTTAGAGGACAAGTTTTTTGTTTTTTGGGTTTATTTTCTTCATCCATTAAATACATAATAATTCCTTTTATTCTACTAATGTTAATAAATCATTTTCAATATTAGATAATTTAATTAAATTACCATCACTATCTATCAATTCAATATATTTAGTTTTAGAAAAATCTTTTTTTAATTCAAAATATTTAAGTATGTATATTTCACCTTTTTTTAATAATGGATTTAAACTATTTAATTGTTCCATTATTTTGTTTTTATTTTCTTCTGAAATAAAAAGATTTCCCATATGATTTTTATTTTTAGTAATATTTAATAATATATCATTAGTGATATTAAAATCATATATATTATAATTAGCAATGTATTTTTCTTTTGTACAAAGTTTTTCTAACACTTATTACTCCTTTATTATTAATTAAATATATTATATCATGAAAAAAATAAAAAAAAACTATAAAATTTACCAAATAAAAGGTAAAAAACATACTTTTTCCTTTTTTTCATGGTATAATTCAGGTAAGAATAAGTTGTAAAACTAAAATTGTAGATATGATTTATTCAAAAAAGTCAAATTTATCGAAAGATAAATATTTTAAAAATTAAAGGAAAAAAAATGAACAGAAAAGAATTAATTGATGCTGTAGCAGCAAAAACAGAAATGAAAAAAGTTGATGTAGAAAGAGTAATTGAAGGAACAATCTCAGCAATTACTGAAGAATTAGCAAATGGTGGTTCAGTTGCTTTAACTGGTTTTGGAACATTCGCAACTTCTGAAAGAAGTGAAAGAACTGGTAGAAACCCTTCAACAGGTGCTGAAATGAAAATTGCTGCGTCAAGAGTAGCAAAATTCAAAGTTGGTTCAGCTTTAAAATCTGCAGTTAAAAAATAATTTTAACAAATAAACTAAATTAAAAAAGGGAAGTAGTTATCTACTTCCCTTTTTTTATACTAATAAATAATAAATATTATAATAAAAATCAAAAAAACTGAATATTTTAGGTTATATGTTTAAAAACAACTTCATTTTTTAATCATAATCTTTATAATTAATTAATGTAAAAAAAGGTGTTTAAATGAAAATTGCAATAATGGGAGCAATGGAAGAAGAAATTGAAAATCTTATAAACCAATTTGGAGAAGAAATTACACAAGAAGAATATGGAAGAAATACTTTTTATTTAGTAAAGTATGAAAATATAGAATTAATAATTACAAATAGTGGTATAGGTAAAGTTTTTTCAACAATTACAGCAACAACATTAATAGAAAAATATGGTTGTGAAATGTTATTATTTACAGGTGTCGCTGGTGGAATCAAAGAAGGATTAAAGGTAGGTGATTTAGTAGTTGCAAATAAATTATGTCAACATGATTTAGATATAACAGCATTTGGTCATCCTTATGGTTATGTTCCTGGTTTAGATATATTTATAGAACCAACAAAAGATTTAATAGAACTAGTTAAAGAAGTTTCAAAGAAAAATAATATAAATATTATAGAGGGAACTATTGCAACTGGAGATCAATTTGTTCATTCTACAGAAAGAAGAGAATTTGTAATAAAAGAATTTGATGCAAGTGCCTTAGAGATGGAAGGAGCAAGTGTTGCGGTTGTTTGTGATACTTATAAAATACCATTTTTAATACTAAGAAGTATTAGTGATACAGCATCAGAAGAAGCAAATGTAGATTTTAATGAGTTTTTAAAAATGAGCGCAAAAAGATCAGCTAATCTAATCTTAAATTTGGTTCAAGAAATCCAAAAAGAAAATAAATAAGTAAAAAAAAGAATAGATTAACCTATCTTTAAGTTTTTTTGTTATATACTTCCTTTATATAAAAAGAAAAATCAAAGGAAGAATATGACAAAAGAAATCTTAAAAAATAAACAAATCCAAAAAGAATTAAGAAGATCAATTAAAAGAAAAAAATCAACACTAGCTAAAGAAGTTTTAAATGTATTAAATAAAAATGAAAGTTTAAGTGCAAGAGATATTACTGAAAGAATATTTGAAAATTTAATTCACAACAAAAATGATTTTCCAGAGATGATAAAGAAAAGAATGATTGTTGATTTATCAAAGGATTTTAATACAAAATTAGCAGAAAGATTAGAAAAAATTGGTGTAAAAAGAGAGAAAAATAAAGAAGCTATATATATGTATAGTTTAAAATAATTTCAAATAAAAATGTAAAAAAGGAGAAAGTTAAATAAGCTTTCTCCTTTTTTTATGTCTAAATAATTTAATTATCTTAAAATAATAGAAAAAAACTCTATAATTATAAAAAAAGGTTGAACAATGAAAGTAACTTATGAGTTTATAATAAATTATTTAATTTCTTGGTATAAACATAGAGAAAATGAACAAGCAAAAGAATTACATCAAAAACAATTAGAAATAATTACAAATGTTTTAGATATCCCAGATAATATTAGAATAACACCAGAAGGTTTAGAATTTGATTTAAAAGAAGGGAAATATATTAATGAACAACATTTTAATAAAGAATTAAAAGAAGCAGATAAAGAAGAATTATTAAAACAAATTTCAAAAGATATAAATAATTGTTTAGGACATATCACTAGATATAGAAAAGTAAGAGATAAAAATGCAAAATCAATTGAAGTGATAGATAGATATTATCAAATAATAGAAGCAGAAAGAAATGACTTTGCATTGGTTACTTTTGGTGGAACATTAAAAGATGTATATATCAAATCAATAAAATCTTGTTTAGAAGTTTTATATGGAACAAACTTTAAAACAATAGGAAAACATGACCACTTACAAGGTTGGAATATTAATAGTACAATAGAAAATAAAGAAGCACAAAAATTACTTTCAATAAGAGTTGAAGATATTCAACATTAAAATATTTAGTTAAGAGAAAAACTCTTAACTATTTAAATAATTTAGAAGCAAAAGAAATAGCTTCTTCTGTAATATCTTTACCACTAATCATTCTAGCAATTTCATTAATTTTATCTTCTTCTTTTTCTAACTCTCTAATTTGACTTTCATCATTCTTTTTTTCAATAACAAAATGTTGAGAAGCCATTGAAGTTAATTGAGGTTGATGTGAAATAGAAAAGATTTGATAATCAAAAGATAATTTTTTAACTAAATGAGCAATACCTTCACTCTCTTTACCACTTACATTTGCGTCTATTTCATCTAAGAATAAGATACCACCATCTGAAAAAGATAGGTCACTCTTTAATGAAAGAAAAGCAAGTCTAACTCTATTAAACTCTCCACTAGATATTTTAGATAAAGAAGTATTGTTTAAAGAAAGTTCTACTTCATTATTACCATAATAATTCATTTTTTCTAATTCAACTAAATTGATATTAAAGTTTTTTAAGAATAATTGTTCTAAATACTTATTAATCCCTTTAATAATTGAAGGTATTTCTTGTTTTCTATTATGTGTAATGGTTTCACTTAGTTCTTTTAGTTCTTTTTCAATTTTAGAAATAGAAGTAAGTAATTTATTTTTTTCAACTTCAATATTAGTATATTTTTCTAATTCTTGTTCTTTTTCAGCAAGAACTTTATTCATATTTTCAATAGTTCCATACTTTTTAAGTATTTGAGATATTTCAGATATTCTATCAAGTGTATGTTCTATATCAACATCTTCTAAATCAGAAAAACTATTTTCAGTATCAGCAATTGTACTTTCAATATAAGACTGTGCTTCTTCAATAATAGTTTTATCTAAATCCAATGTCTCAAAAATAGGGTAGATATCACCAAACATAGAAACTACATTGTTTGCATCTTTTAGTTGTGCAGTAATTTTATCTTTTTGTGATAATTTCTTTTTAACATCTTGTAATTCTTCATATTCTGTTTCAGAAGGTTTTACTTTATTAATCTTTTCAATCTCAAAAGATAAAAACTCTTTTAATTCTTCAACTTTTTCTTCTTCTTTGATTAATACATCTAACTCTTTCTTTTCTTTATTATATTGTTCTAATTTAGTTCTATAAGTTGAAAGTGTTTCTTCATGTTTCTTTTTCTTAACAAAAATAGTTTTATCAATAAAGTCTAAAAAGTTTTCTGTTTCAAATTCTTCAACATTCTTTAATGAGATATGTTTTATAAAATCATTAGATAATTCAAGTAATTTCTTTTTAGAAATATTTAAATCATTTAAAAGGTATTTAGTTTTAGTGTTTTTAACACCTTTAATTAGTATATCTTCACCTTTTGTAATTTCAAAATCTTCATTTTCTAATAAATCATTTTCTAATGATAAATCAACAAGAGAAGCTTCAAGTGGTTTAATGGCAAAAGAGGATAAAATAGCATTCATAAGAATACTTTTACCAACACCACTAGCACCTGTAAATAAGATAAGATTGTTTTCTTTGTTTTTTAATTTAATTTTAACATCTTTAAAAGATAGATATTCTTTAATTCTAATGTCATTAATTCTAACCATGTATATAATTCCTTCAATAAAATTGTCTAATTATACAAAGGTATATCTTAAATGAAACTTAAATTATTATTTAAGTTGTTTACAATTTTTAAAATGCCACCTAATCATATTAGAAATAGAACCAGATTTATTACAATGAGGACAAGTTGTAGTTTTTTTTGTTATTCCTTTACCTGTTTTTTCAGGGTTGTTTTTATAATAGTCTTTCATAATTTTAGATAATTCTACTTTATCAATAGGTTTTTTATTTCCTAAAAGGGAACACTTGTTAGAACAATATTTAAGTTCTTTTGTTCTTTTTATATTTGTTGTAAAATTTTTATTACAATAATCACAAATATATGAATATTTTGGTTTATAATTATCATATAATTCTTCAATTTGAGAATATTGATAATTATTTTTAACCCAATCAAATTCTTTTTTTAAATCTTCAAAAAGTAATATTTCAACAATATAACCAAAACTTTCTGCTAATTTTTTTTTATCAAAAACTTCTTGTGTTAAAAAACCTTTTATTTCATATATAGTGTTGTTTTCAATAAAATCAGGAAAATAAGTTAAATTATCATTGAAAATTTTATTTTTAAATCTTTCAACTATTAAATTATGGTCTAATCTATAAATAACCCAAACTAATTCATATGTAGAGTCACACCAAATTCCTTTATAATAACCTGATTTACCTCTACCAGAACCTTTTCTTAGACCACCAACATTTGGATTACATTTTCCTGAACAATAAAGTGTTTTTGATCTAGTTGAAGTTATAAAGTTACTATTACAAGTTTTACATATTTTTTGAATTGTTTTTCTCATTAAAAAACCTTATTATATAATAAATGTAGTGTATATGAATAGATAAATGGTGACCCCAGGGGTAATCGAAACCCCGTCACTTGGATGAAAACCAAGTGTTCTGAACCACTAAACTATGGGGCCACAAGTTTATAAATAAGTAAAAAATAACTTAATTCTTTACTTAAATATAATATGTGCATATAAGGTCAATTTTTTCACTTAAGAGGGTTGGAAGATACTTCTCAACAATTGGACAACTTACAACCTTGTTGTCTGGTGCGAATGGTGAGAATCGAACTCACACTCCCAAACAGGAATTGGATTTTCATACCAACTACTATTTTCATAGCTTAAAAGTAATTTGTGGTTTGGACTATATCTTCACCATATCATTTCTGACTTAGGTGTTGGGCGCTAATGTTGTATTACAGTAGGAGTATCGCCTACAACCAACTAGTATCTGCACCTTCCTTTAACGTTTTAAAGGTTTGGCTCAGGATTGCCTACAACTTAAATGTTTAGGTTTCCCTGAATTCACCCAATCCACTTTATATATTTCTATATAAAGGCTCAATTTTTAGTATTTTTACCTCTAAAAGTATTTGTTTGGGAATGGCAATTAGGGCATAATAACCTTAAATTTTCCAATTTATGATTATTTCTATTACCATCTATATGATCCAATTCCAAAACAAGACTTACTCCCAACCATTGATTTATACCACATTGAGAACAATTATTAGAAAAAATTTCTTCTTTTAATAATCTCTTTTTTAATTTATTAGTTTGAAAACTTGGATGTTTTCCTTCTAATATTTCAATTAGTGGTATTTTAGGGGATACATTTCTTGTAACTCCTAAACCAGGTTGATTAGGTTTGTAACAACCTAAAGATATGGCTCTTTTTTTAAATGTATTAAAGTGTAAACCAACTTTCACACAAGCTTTTGCCATAGTAATTTCAGATTTACAAGCAATAATAATATCTATATCTAATACTTGTTTAGAGTTTGCCATAAAAAAACTTTTTTAAGTCCAACGCGTCTACCTATTCCGCCACACTCGCATAAATGGTGACCCGTGAAGGATTCGAACCTTCGGCCACCTCCTTAAAAGGGAGATGCTCTACCAGCTGAGCTAACGGGTCATTGTTTGTTTGTGGAAAGAATTATAACAGAAGAAACCTTAAAAAAAACTTAATTTAAAAAGAAAATAAAAAATATTTTAAAATTTATAAGACAAAAAAAAACCACCACTTAAAAAGTGATGGTTTTTAGTGTTTAAAAAATAATTTCTTATTTTTCGTATTCAACACCCTCTAATGAACCTTCAATTGAAGAAGAAATATCTTTAATTGTTTCAGCTTTGTCATTAACCTCATTTGCTTTAACAGCATTTGTTTGAGTGTTTTGGTCTAATTTTTGCATAGAAGTGTTAATTGATTGCATTGCATTTGATTGCTCTTCAGTCATACTTGTAACATCTTCAATGTTTCCAGAAGTTTCATTAATTCTTTCAACTAATTTGTTGAATGATTCATTAACATCTCTAGAAATAACATTAGATTGAGAAATTAAACTTCCACCAGTTGAAACTAAGTTCTTAATTTCTTCAGCAGCTTCAGTTGATCTAGCAGCAAGATTTCTAACTTCTTGTGCAACAACCGCAAACCCTTTACCATGCTCACCAGCAGTTGCAGCTTCAACAGCAGCATTTAATGATAAGATATTAGTTTGGAATGCAATTTGGTCAATTTGCTCAATTGCTTTTGCAATGTTATCTTGAGAAGTTGATACTTGAGAAATAATTTCACTCATTTCACCAATTTTTTCAGAACCTTCTTTAGTTAAGTTAGTCATATCAACAGCAGTGTTTTTCATTTCTAATACTTTATCAGAACTATTTCTAATGTTTCCTAAAATCTCTTCGATTGCAGCAGATACTTCTTCTAATTCAGTTGCTTGAGCATTTGAAGAAATAGATAACTCAGTCATCATTTCAGATAATCCAGCAGAAGTTTCCATTAATACTTTAGAGTTTCTATCATTCTCAGACATAAAGTGAGCAGTTTCTTCACCTAATGCATTAACACCATCAATCATTTTAGCTAATTCACCTTTAGCATTGATTTCAATTCTTGAAGTATAGTTTTTATGTTTATAAGAATCTAATGTAGATAATACAACATCAACTTTATATTTTAATTCTTCAACCATTTCTTTGAAGTTACCAACTAATGCTTGAACATTAGGAGTATCAGAACTTAAAGTAATAGTTACATCAAAGTTACCTTCAGCAATTTCTCTAGAAGCATGAGATACTTCTTCAATTACTTTAATATCTTTAGCAACATTATCTTCTAATTTACCAACATACTCATTAAAGTTATCAATAATATCACCAATTTCATCATCAGCATTTTTAGTGATTTTAGTATTACTATCAGAATTAGCAATCATATCTTTAATAGCACTATTTAAGTTTTCTAATGGTCTAATAATAGTTCCATTAATCATGAAAGTATAAATTGCAATAGCAATTGCAATTGCAATAGCAGTAAAGATTAAAGTAGATTTAACAACTGCATCAATTTTATCTTCAGTTAATTTTTCCATAGCTTTAATTTCAGCTTCAATGTTATCAACATATTCACCAGTTCCTATAATCCAATCCCAAGCAGCAAATCTTTGAACATATGAGAATTTCTTTTGAGGTTCATCAAAACCTGGTTTAGCCCACATATACTCAACTAATCCACCTTCTTTATTTGCATTAGAAACTTTTGACATTTCATTAAATAAGAATTTACCAGCTGGATCTTTAACTTTAGATAAGTTTTTACCATCTAATGAAGGTTTAATTGGGTGCATAACCATTGCTGGCTCAGAAGTGTTAATCCAGTAATATCCAGATTTACCATATCTCATTGCTCCAATAGCTTTTTTAGCTTCTTCTTGGATTGAAGAAGATACATCATCAACATAAGCACCAGTACCAATTACCCAACCATATGGTTTAAATAATTTAACATAAGATACTTTTGGTTGTGGAGCTTCAAAACCTGGTTTTGGCCATACATAATCAACGAAACCATCTTTAGTTTCACTTGAAGTAGCAACTCTTGCAAACTCAGAGAATATTTGTTTTCCACCTTTATCTTTAAATTTAGATAAATCTTTTCCGTTTAATTTTGGTTTAATTGGGTGAGTTACGATAACAGCTTTAGTATCATTTACCCAGAAATAACCATCAACACCATATCTAGTAGCATTAACAATATCAACTAATCTAGTTTTTAATGCTTCTTCAGTCATTTTGTCTTTATTATTTTTATATTCAGTCTCTAAAATAGAAAATAAGAATTTAGCTTGAGATTTTAAATCATCTTGAACTTCATTTTTAATCTTTTCAGGTGCAGTTCTTGCATGGTAAGACTCAACAGTTTTCATTGCTAAAGATACATAGTTCTTTAACTCCGCTTCTTTTTTAGCATAAGCTTCTTTCGCATAAGATTCAGTGTTCTTACTTGAAATCTCTTTAATTGTCTTGATAGAATCATAAGATAACGCACCAGCGATAACTACAATAATAGCAATTGACAATAATAAAATTTTGCTTTTAATTTTCATTATGTTTTCTCCTATATTTTTATGATAAATTAAACAGTTAATATTTTAACTTACACTTATTATAAAGAAAAAAAACATTAAAAATAAAAAATAAAGAAAAAAATGTAAAAAATGTGTAAATAAAAATTGAAAAAGATGTAAAATTGTTTGTTAATAAAGTCTTTTTAATATATTTTTTAAATCTTCATGATTAATTTCATTTAAAATAATTCTTTTAAAATCATTGTTACTATTTTGTTCTAAAAATAAAATTGCATCAACAATATTTAATTTTTTACAGCCTAATATAATGTTCTTGTAGTTATTTTTACTAATGTTATTTATATTAATAGGAATATTTTTTAAATTAATACAATTAAAGAACATATAAGTACATTCATTTAAATTGGGAGTTTCTAAAAAAGGCATATCTTCAATATTAGAACAATATGCAAACATAGAAGAAGTAGATTTAACTTGTTGAATGTTTAAAGTAGGTATAGTCTTTAAAGAAGTACAACCTACAAACATATTGTCCATTGATACAACAGAAGAAGTATCTAAATAAGGTATTTCTTTTAAAGAAGAACAACCATCAAACATTGAAGCCATATCAACAACAGAAGAAGTATCTAAATGAGGTATGTTTTCTAGGTTTTCACATTTTCTAAACATACCGAACATTGAAATTACATGACTTGTATTTAATTTTGGTATAGTTTTTAAATTAAAACATTTATCAAATAAAAAAGAAAAATCAGTTATAGAAGAATAATCATATAAATGTATATTGTTATCATTTAGTGTATTTGATAATATTAATTCCCTTAATTCTAATTTACTTTCAATAAAATACATGGATACCCTTAAAATAAAATAAATAATAACAAAAAAAAAGAAAAATTAAATAGTAATATTGGTTATAAACCTTTATAATTTAATAAAAGGAAACAAAATGAAGAAAATTATATTTTTAACAATAGTTTTTGGTTTATTTAATTCTATAAATGCAAATGTAATGAATGTAAAAGATAAAATATATATAAATAAATATATAAACAAATGTATGTTGTATGTTAAACAAGAGGAAATAGTTATAAATAAAGATTATAGTTTGAATAATACAAAATATAGTGTAAAAGATTATTTAAATTATCTTAAAAGAAAACAAAACATATTTTTAAAGAAAAGAGATTGTTTTGAAAAAGGCATTAATATAATAGAGTAGTTATTGAACTTTCTCTATTATCTTAATGTGTTGAATTTACTCTTCAACTTTTACTTCTACTGGAGTTCCTTCCCAAATACCATGTTTAGTACAATAACCATGTGCTACTAAGTTTAATTTTTTTCCAGTTGGAATAATTGTGAAGGTAGTTGTATTATGTGCTTTAACATTTCCAAGAGTTCCAGGTACATAACTTGCTTTTGCTAATAATGTTTCACCATTAAATAAAGATACACTTTCAATATAATGATCAAAGTCATCAGGATGGGTATATTCATTACCCATTTTAATAGTTACTTGAAAAGGTTCACCTAATTTAGCTGTTTCTTCACAATGAATAAATGGAGAATGTCTATCAATTAAATCTTTCTTAGCTTCTCTTTCAACAGTATCGATATCTACATATTTATTAATTTTTGGCATTTTTTTTCCTTAATATTTAATTTAAGACTAGTTAGTTGTCTTATTGTTGATATTATAATATAAATAAAATAATAAATCAACTAATAAATCATTTATTAAAGTTAAATTTAAGTGTATTTTAATATATATTATGTTAAATTAAAGGAAAAAACTTAAAGGTGACTTAAATGTTTGAATTTTTTAAAAGTATTTTTAAAGTAAAAGATAAACAAACAAAACAAAAAGAACAAAAAAAAATACAAAATTATAAAAAATGGACAAAAAATATAAATGGACATTTAATTGAGTATGACTGGACTTCTAAAGGTTATGTATATGTAAGAAATAAATCTGAATTGTTTATGGGTTGGAAAAAAGTTACTTTAAAAAACTGTAACCCCTTATATAATGGGAAAGAAAAAGCCATAAGCTGGAAACAAGCAAAATTTATGGCTACAAACTCAAAAGCAGCAATTTAAATATAAATAACATGTATTCTTTTGAATATATGTTATAATATTATTACAAGTTTTGAAAAAATGTGTCGCAAAACTTAGTTAAACTAAAAGGACAATCAATGACTACACAAAAAAAATAATTAATCAATTTAATTTACTAACAGAAAAAGAAAAACAAGAAGTGATATTATCACTTGGTTATAAATCATATAAAAAAGGTTTACAAACATTTAATAAATATTCAAAATACAAAACAATATTAGAATGGTTTGAAACTCCACATTATGATTTTGTGTTAAATAATATTAATTTTTTATTATTATTGTGAAGCCTTCCCTCCCAAACTAATGAATTAGTTATGGAAGGGACTTCCATACTAACCATTATAGTTGGTTGGTATCTTGTTCTTTATCTTAGATACAAGATTACACAAGTATTTGAAATAACTAGATTTCTACCTGTTGCAACTTAATTAATGTAGACAAAGTACATAGACTTCTATTTAAAATTTCAGGAACTTTTGCCTGAAGTTTTAACTTATTCTTTTCAGAATAAGGTTTTAAGATATTTCTAATGAAATATCTACTTGCAATATTATATGAAGCATTTAAATCAGAATGATAAACTTTACCAGAAGGGAAAGTAGATAAATCTTTTCTATCATTTCTTTCAAGTTTTCCAGAACCATCATAAGCAAGAGCAGAAGTATTATAAGGATTAATTCTTGCCATTCTTATTCCATAAGAATGTGCTTTATTCATAGTTCTTTTTTGAATATTATTTTTATTCCAATGATGAAGTTTTTGTCTAATACTTTTTTTACCTTTGATTTTACCCAAATGTTCAAAAACAATACAATAAACTTCATGTTTGATTGCAAAATCTACAATCTTATTAACAGTATCTTGTACAATATATTTTTGTAAGTTAGATACTTTTTTCCATTTTTTTACATTTTTTCTTGAAATTCCACTTTCTCTTTTAATTTTAGAGATTTTATTCAATAATTTATTTAGATGGTCTTTTTCTTTAGATTGATTAATAAATAATCTATCTAAGACAGTTCCGTCTTCACAAACACAAGAACAAACAGCAGAATTAGTTAAACCTAAATCAACACTAATAACTTTTGTATTAGTATTATTTTTTAATTTAATTTTCTTTTCTTCTGGAAGTTTTACTTTCTTTTCAAAAGGAAAATGTAAGAAGAACTTCTTACCTTTTTGAAATAAAGAAGGACTTAATTCAGAATAATTAGAAAATCTATACATATTAGAAGAAAGTAATTCTTTACTTTTTAACTTAATATCTATAAACTTCCAATCATTATCTTTAAATACTTTAATTTGAATAATACTTTCATTTTTAAGAAACATATTACCTTTAAAAAAAGTAGGGAAAGATTTTGGTTCATAATTAAGTTTTGGAGGTTTTTCATAAAACTTTTTATTATTTTGTTTAGCACTTTTTTGTTTTTCTTTCCAAGAGTTTAATCTATTTATATGAGAAGAAACAATTCCAATTGCTTCACTAATAACACTCCTTCTAAAATAAGAAGGAAACTTATGAAAATCTTTTCCAAAATCATACTTAACTTCTGGTCTTTTTGAGGTTTTGTGAGTTATCTGTTCAATATAATCTCTTTTTTCTAAAGAAAATTGAAAATCTTTATAATTGTTATATTCTTTCTCACAAACTTCAATATAAAATTTTAAGGCATTTTTATAAATAAAAATAGTTTCACTAAAATCATAGGAATTATTAATGATTTCAAGTTTAGCTGTTTTAACTATTTTCATTTGACTTCTCCTTTAAAATATGGTATAACTATACCATAAATAATTTTACTTGTAAAGGTTTTTAATGATAGATTTAAATAAAAATAGACATTCTGTATATAAATTACAATTCCATTTAGTTTTAGTTACAAAATATAGAAAAAAAGTATTCAATCAAGAAATAATGAAAAGATTAAAAGGTATATCTTATGATTTATTTGATAAGTGGAACTTACAAATAAATGAAATAAATGGTGAAGATAATCACATTCATATTTTATTTGAAAGTAATCCTCAAACTCAATTGTCTAAATTTATAAGTAATTATAAAACTGTTTCTAGTAGATTATTAAGGAAAGAATTTTCACATGAATTAAGTAAATATTATTATAAACCATTCTTGTGGGAACCTTCTTATTTTATTTCTTCTACTGGCGGAACAACATTAGATATAATAAAAAAATATATTGAAAATCAAAATGAACCAACAAAATAATACAGTTCTATTCCCTCCTAAATCAAAGATTATAGAAGGGATTTGCGAACCTAACTTTTCTGGTCAAAAAAATTAGGTATATATAAAATTACAGAAAATAAAAATGAAATAGAATATAATATTGATATTATAAACAAAATCAAGAAATCAAAAGAACCTTGGATAGAAGTTGTTGTTGATTTTAAAAGAACAACACAACCAATAATTACATTAGTATGTTTATCATCAAAGAGAAAAATAAAAATAAATAAAAAAGAAGTTTTATTTTTAACAAAAAAAGAAGAAATAAATTATATAAAAAAAATAATTAAAAAACATAAAGAAAAAACAATGGGTGAATTACCAGTGTTTGGGGAAATAAAAGGTTATATGTATCATAATTTAAAAGGTGAAAAGATTTGTATTGATTTTTAAAGGGTAAATTGTGGAATCAACACAAATAATAGAGGTATTAAAAGTTATTTCAAAAGAAGTAAAAAAGGATACTGAAGAGATATTTAAAGAAACAAATAATAAAATTAAACAAATAAAGATAAATAAACCTATACAAAAAAGAGATTTTATAAATAAGGAGTTTAATTTATTTGTTAATAATTTAAAAGAAATTTCCAAAAAACACAAGTTATATTTTGGTGAATTATTCATTTTTACAATACTAGATAGGAAGATGTGTTACTTATTTGGATATAGGCTAGTATCTCTTGCTAGAACTATACCATTATGTAAAGATTTTTTAGAAATAAAAATAGGAAATGAAGTTAGAGGTTTAGATGGTATAGAAGTAGAAAGTATATATCAAGAAGAAAAAGAGGTTTTTAAATCATTTTTAGAAGAGAATGTAGAATTATTTCCTATTTCATTAAAATCATATATTAAAAGAAAACAAAAAGAAAGACAAAATACACTAAATATATATAAAGTTTTAAATGATTTTCAATATGAAATATTAAAAAGTAATTTATCAAATAACTTAACTAAATATAGATTTAAAAATCAATGGAATAAAATAAAGACTATACAAAATAACAATGAAAGAATAAAAACTTTAACATATTTTATAAAAGCAATAGAGGAAGAAATAGAGAATCAAGATATTAAAGATTATTTTATAGATGAGTTTAGTTTATATGTAAATAATTATATAAAAAAATATACATATAAAGACCAATTAAATATAAAAAGACAAGAAGACCTAAAATCAATTGAAGCTATAATTAAGGATAACAATGTTATAATTAATAAATTAACAAATAATTTTATATCAAATGACAAGTTGTCTATTCATTATATATATATGATTAAAAGATTAAAACCAAAAAATCAAAAAGAAATAGAAGATACATTGTTAAAGAAGTTTTTTGAAAATAATATTTGTTTTGGTAATTTAATGAAACTAAATGATTTATCAAAAGAGATACAAGAAAAAGTGAAGAAGGAATATGAGGAAAATTACTATAAAAATTTTCCAATTTTAAAAGGGGATTAATGTTAAAACAACTAAATACATATTATTATTCATTCTTAGGAATGTTATTATATGCATCTACAGCAGTTATATTTGTATTTTATACAATTTTTTTACAAAATAGTGGTTTAAGTGTGCCTGAGATAGGAATTATTTTAGGTTTATCTTATATAGGTGTATTTTTATCACCATTATTATTTTTGAAATTAAAGTTTAATATTAAAAATATTCAGATAGCATTTATATTATTTGGATTAATACATTTTTTGATGGTTTATGAAGTTTATAATGTTTATTATATGATATTAATATTGTTTTTATATGGTGGAATTAGAAACACTATACAAACATATATAGATTCACAAACCTCAAAAACTTTTAAAGAAAAATATGGGATTATTAGAGGTATGGGGAGTGTTGGTTTCTTATTGACAACATTTTTTGTAGGATTATATTATTCTAATTTATTATTGGAATATTTTGTATATTTTATAACTATATCTTCAATTATTATTGGATTGACTATGGGAATGAAGTATAAAAATATTGAATTTAAAGAAGAAGCTTTTGATTTTTCAATTATAACTGATAATAAATTATATTGGACATTTATATTAGTATATCATATTTCATTAGGGGTATTATTTTCATTTTTATCTATATATTTAATAGATAGAAGTTATGAAATGTCTCAATTAGGTAATATCTGGAATATATCTGTATTATCTGAAATCATTATGTTATTTACCTTCGTTTTAATTGCTAATAAATTATCTATAAATAATTTTATTATTTTAGCAATAATAATGACAATAATTAGATTTTTATTATTATATATTTATCCTGAAAATTATGTGATTGCATTAGGAGCACAAGTATTACATTTATTCACATTTCCAATTTTCCATATTAATACAATGAAAACAATAGAAAGACTATTTCCTAATAATATGAAAATGGGGTTAAAAAGTTATTTTGCAATAGGTTATGGACTATCTCTTGCAATAGGTTCTTTTTTAGGAAGCTATATATATGGTGATAACTTATTTTTATATGTAACAGGAATAACACTAATTAGTTTAGTATTATGGTTTATTTTTAATAAAGTTCAATTAAAAGAAGAAAAGATTAAATAAAATTTTTTCTTCTAAGTATTATTTTGAATATCATTAAAATAAATAAACAAAAACTTATAAATAAACACCAATATATAATACCAATATAAGAAAGTAAAGAAAATAATATACCAGTTAAAAAGTATCCTATAATATGTCCCATTTCACCAATAATTAAATTACCACTTTTATAATCTTCTAATTTTTTATCTTTTAAGGAATATTCTAATATTTGTCTATAACCTCTATCTGAAAAAATATTTCTAATTAAACCTAAACAAAAAGAAGTGATCATTAAAACATAATATATATTTTCTAAGAAAAATTCATTATTTGTATGCATTAAAAATAACATCCAAGAAAAGAATAATATATTAAAGCTAGCAGATAAAAAAGTTTGATATACTTCTTTGTATTCATTTAATTTTTTATAAAGTCTATCAAATAAAAAAGCAGTTTTAAAACTTAAGGCCATAGCTAGAACCATTAAAGTAAATAAGAATGAAGCTTCTGCAATGTTTAATTTAAAAATAAAAGTCATAATAAGAACAAAATATAAATCATAAAATGGTCTTAAAAGATTTTGAAAGAAAACTTCTAAACCAAATAATAATTTATTTAATTTATCATTTTTTAAAATAAGTTTAAAGAAAGAAAAATTAAATATTTTTTTAAGGTCTAAAGATTTTAATTTTTTCTTTGAAACTTGATGTTTCCTAGTCATATATTTGTGATATTTTATAAATAAAATATTCTTATTTTTATAAATATATATATAACATAATAAATAAATTAAAAAAGAACCAACATATAATAATAAAGGTTCTTGTGTATATAAAACAAAAGCAGAACCAATTAATGGAGAAAGAAATTTAATAGCATATGATTTAGAATTATAAAATCCTTGTAATGTTCCTTTATAAGGATTATTTAATAATTTAAAACTAATTAAATAACCAATAACAAAGAATACAGAGGTTGCTCCAAAACCTTCAACTAATCTTATTAATATATAAAATGATTGATATATATTATTATCAAATATTTGAGAAAAATAAACATATATTAATAAGATTAGTTGAATAAACATAAAAAATGTAATAAAATTATTTAAAGTTTTAAAAAAATTGATTTTATGATTAAGAATATATCTAATAAAAAATGTTCCTAAAAAGAAACCTATTGAAAACCCCATTGCAGAATAATTAATAATAACTTCTTCAAAGTGGAAGTCTTTAATTAAAATAGGATTAATAATAACATTAACAAAAAAAGTAGCAAAAGATAAAGCTAGTGAAATAAAAATAATATTAAAATTATGATAATAAAACTTCTTTATCAAAAATCTCCTTTTAGTTGATTTGTATTTTGTAGATAGTTATTATAAAAGTATTAATGAAAATGAATTTTATTAAGAGCAATAAATTAAAAAATTGATTTATTACTAAAAAATAGGTAATATTATTTTATAATATAAAAAATAAACAAAGGAAAAGAAGTGAAAAGTATAGTAAATTTAAAAAGTTATTTTGTAGGTGGAGATTATAATGCATACAATAACTCAAAAGTAATTACAGTAAATGGAGTATCATTTTATTTTTATTTTGAAACATTAATTTGTGTAAAAAGAGAAAAAGAAGCATTTATATTAAAGAATACATATGGAGAGGGTGCAAAACCATATTATGATTGTTTACCAGAAGGTACAATTTTAAATGAAGATGACTTTGCAGAAAAAGTAAAAGAAATAGTAGAAAAATAATCAAAAAGTCAATTACCCTTTTTAAAAAGGGTAATAATTAAAAAAACAATAAACCTAAAAATAAATAGTGAAAAAATATTTATAATAGTATAAAAAGAGGAAAAAATGGAAGAATTACCAAAAGTAAGAATTGTATATGAATTAACAAAAGAAGAACAATCACAAGTAACACAAAATATGATAGACCACATAGAGATACCTACATATAAAGATAGAGATATATTAGTACAAGATAAAGACTTTGGACTTGAATTTATTGATAATAAATTAGTTGTAACATTAAATGATAAGGCATTAGAATATACATTAGATAGTAAAATGTCAGAGGCAGCATATGATTTTACTGCAAAAATCTTTGAAAAATTAGTAAAACATAAAGTTAAAGTTAGAGAAAAAGATAATACAAAAAAAATACAAAATTATGAACTTTATAATCCTAAATATAGAGATTTAATAAGAAATGGTTTGATATCAACTCCAAAAGGTTTTGAAGATAATATGAAATTACAAGAAAGAATTAAACAACAATTTGATTTAGAAGAACATATTAAATCTATGATAGATATACTACCACAAGAAATTATTATAGATAAAAAGAAAATAAAAATAACAATTGAACCAAATGATCAAATAAGTGATTTAACTTTAGGTTTTGAAAATGAAAAATCAAATTATGGACCACATAAAGATCCAAAAATTGTAAATGAAAATATTTCTATAAAAACACAAGAACCAAAAGGACCAGAAGGTATTTAAAGAAGACGACTAAATAGCGTCTTCTCCTCTTTCACCTGTTCTAATTCTAATAACATCTGATAAATCATAAATGAATATCTTACCATCACCAATTTTACCAGTTTTAGCATAATGACTAATAGATTTAATTACTTCTTCAACTAACTCATTACCCACAACAACTTCTACTTTAACTTTAGGTAAAAAATCAACTACATATTCAGCACCTCTATATAATTCTGAATGTCCTTGTTGTCTACCATAACCCTGTACTTCTGTTACAGTTAAACCTGTTATTCCTAAATCTTTTAAACCTTCTTTAACATCTTCAAGTTTAAATGGTTTTATAATAATTTCAATTTTTTTCATAATAATTCCTTTTATAATCTTTTAAATTCAGGGTATGCTTCAACACCACATTCAGGTATATCACTTCCTAATGTTTCCATTTCAGGTTCAACTCTAATACCAATAATTTTATTTAAAATAATCCAAATAATTAAAGAAGTAATAAATACAAAACCACCAATAACAACAACACCTTTTAATTGTGTTAAGAAAGTACTATTTGAAGTAAAACCAACTGCAAGAGTACCAAATATACCACTCATTAAATGAACACTTAAAGCTCCCACTGGGTCATCAATTTTAATTTTATCAAACATAATAACAGAACAAACAGCAATAATACCACCAATAGAACCTACAATTATAGAATACATAACACCAACATCAGGAGCAGCAGTAACAGCAACTAAACCACCAAGGGCACCATTAATTAACATTGTAATATCTATTTTCTTAAATAATAAATAAGTTGTAATTAATGAAAAAACTAACCCAGCACTTGCAGCTAAATGTGTATTAACAACAATTAAAGCAATACTATTAACATCTCCACTTGTTCCCATAGATAATTGAGAACCACCATTGAAACCAAACCAACCAAACCATAATAAAAACAATCCTAAAGTAGCAATAGGTATATTAGAGCCTGGAATTGGTTTAATTATTCCATTATTAGTATATTTACCTAATCTTGGACCAAGAACTAAAACACCTGCAAGGGCTGCCCAACCACCAACACTATGAACAATAGTAGAACCTGCAAAATCAGAGAAACCTTCTAATAAAGAACCTTCACCAGTTAAACTTCCACCCCAAGTCCAATGTCCTTGAATAGGATAAATTAAACCACTAAGTAAAACAACAAATATTAAAAATGCAGGTATTTTCATTCTTTCAGCAATAGTTCCAGAAATAACAGAAGCTGCAGTTGCAACAAACATTACTTGGAAAAAGAAGTCACTCATTCCACTATAATCACCACTTGTATCAAGTGATACATTAGAAAGAAAACTTCCAGAGCCTATAAGGCTATTTCCACTACCATACATTAAATCATAACCTATCAAATAAAACATAATAGAAGAAATAGAGAATAAAGAAATATTTTTAACTAAAATAGTTGTATTGTTTTTTGTTCTAGTTAAACCTGCTTCTAACATGGCAAAACCAGCTGCCATAATCATAACTAATACTCCAGAAAAAATAAAGAGAAAAGTTGTAAAAATAAATGATACTTGAGTATCCATAATAATTCCTTTTAATTAAGATATAAGGGAATTATAAAAAAAAATTTGATTTATTATTCAATTTAGTTGTATAAAATATATACAACTGTATAGTTAAATGATTATATATATTATACTATTTTATATTTAAGAACTAACACCAAATGAAAATAAGATACTTTTTACTTGTTGAAGTTTTTCTTTATATAAAGTTTTATTTTCATTGGATATATAATCTTGTTTAATTAAAAATTCCAATTCTTTTTTGTTGATTCTTAAACTATGGATTACTTGATTGTCTTTTCTAGCTAATTTATTTTCTAATGTTTTAGTTATTTCTTCAATATTATTAGAATATCTAGTTATAAAGGAATTATTTATATGAATAATATCTATTTGCATTGTTTTAGAATATTGAATAATAAAATTACCATTTCTACCTAATAATTTTGTTATCTCTTCATAAAGTTTTTCTCTATCAACAAACCAAACATTTGGTTCTTCACCATTGTTAATGAGTAATAGATATTCTTTTAAAAGTTCTTGTGTATCTTTAGTTAATTCAGAACCATTAAAAAATAATAAATAACACATTTCATTTTGAGAAATAAATTCAAGTACTTTTGTTTCAAGTGTTTTATATTTTTTTAAATCCATTTTAATCCAATGTTTATTTATAATTATTATATTAAATAAAATCTTTTTTTATTAAAATTATTTTTTATTTAATATTAAAAAGGAGTATTTTTATCTAATTCTTGTTGTATTTCAAATAAAATTTCTTCTCTATTTTTACATTCTTCGATAACTTTTATTTTAAATTTATCATAAAAAGAACTTAAATAAAGTATTCTAATTAAATCTTCTTTTAATAAATGTTGGAAATCCTCTTGATAATCAAAAAAAACTGGTAACTCTTTAAATATACATTTTGAAATAAACTGAATCATAAAATCAGTATCCTGAACAATAAACCCTTTAACATATTCATTCATACTAGAAAAGGCAATATGACCTCCATTTAATAAAGAATATTTTAATTCATAAAGTTCTTGGTTAAAATCACCTTGGTGATTATAAATATATTCAAAATTTGGGTCATAATATTTTTCAAAAGCAACAATTCTATTGGTTTTAAAATCATTTATTTTATTATAAAGACTATCTAAATCTTGTTCTAATGATTTTCTAATTGAAAAAATATCTTGGAATTGAGAGTTAAGAGTCCAAGGGGTTAAAAGGGTATAATGATCAGTAAAATTCTCCAAGGAAAAAAAGAAATCATCATCAACTTTTTTAATATTAATATTAAAATTAATTCCATAAACAATAATATTAATACTATCTTGTTTTAAATAATGTAATTCTCTTGCAGTAAAGTTTTTCATTCCTCTTATTGATTTAACCTCTTTTTAAGTAAAATTAGTATATCATAAAGAAAAAATAAAAAAAAGGTTATTTTCTTGGAAAAAGAATTATTTTTAAAATATTTTGAAGAAACAAAAAAAATATCAATTTATAGAAGAAGAAATGGAATAGAGGGAGAACTTTGGAAACAAATGTCAAAAAGTTATCTTAAAAAACATTTAAATCTAGAAGATTTCCATAAAACAACTAATATACCAGAAAAAATAAGAAAATTAAATAACTTTGATTATGAAGTTTTGTTAGAAAGAGATTTTTATAATTTTATTATTGAAAACTTAGATAAAGAATATTTCAATAAGTATATGAGTAATATAAAAGAAGTTATAACTATTGACTTTAACTATATAAAAGAAAATATTGAAGACCAATTTAAAGTGGCCATGATTGAAAATATCTTGGAAGAAGAAGGTTTAAATATAGAAGTAATACCTTTATTAAAATCTTGTAAAATCAATATATATTCAAGTGAAGATATTGAAAAATACATTAAAATAGATGAAACATTTATTGTAGAAAAACCAAGTTTAAAAGAATTAAATGAATATGTAGGGAATAGAGTAAACTCAATAATAGCAAAAGAAAAAAGAAATATTTTTGAATATAAACAAGATAAAATTTTAAGAACTACTAATGGTTTTGTTAATATTGAAAACACTATTAAAAGTATATTATTAAAAGAAGGTGAAGAATTTAAAGATATACTTTGGAATATCATAAGAGAAAAATATAATAAACAATTTAGTTTAAGGCTTAATAAAAGATTTAATATAGGTTATACAACTTTATTTAATCATAATTTAGAAGATAAATATAAAGATATGATAATCAATAAGACCATAAAAGAATATGAAGAATTAAAAGATAGTATTATTAATTATAAAATTAGAGATTATATGACACCAAAACAAAAAGAAGAAAAAAAAGAAATAAACTATATTATTAAAGAAATAGAGGAAAATATAGATATCTTTGAAGAACAAAATGATTTATTAAAAATAATGAAAAAATCAAATGACCTTTTTAATACAAATTATCTTTATGTAAAAAAAACATATCTAAATAAATATTTTCCTAATAGAGAATTAACAGGGGAAAATATAACTAAATATTTAAAAGAAGTTTTTAATTTTAATTATTTACCAAGTACAAATGAATTAGAAGATAAAGTAACCAAAGAAAAAGAAACATATAAATTAATTCAAGATTTAAGTGAATATGGTTTATTTAATACAATGATGTTAGATGTAATTTCCTTTTTATATATGGGTTTAAATTTTAATAATAAATATTATGATAAAATGGTAACTCTAATTGTAAAGAAAAATAGATCAAGAAATTATAGATATTATGTAAATCTTTCAATAATTTTAACTTGGTTTAAAAAAGAAGATTTAATTGATAAAATAGATGATTATTATGATGAATATTATGATATAGATATTCAAAAAATAAAAAGAATAATGGAATTAGAAGAAAAGTTTGACTTAATAGAAAAAATAGAAAAAAACAAAGTAGTAGAAGAAATACAAGAAAAAGAAATTATAATAGAAACAAAAAAGGAAAATAAATGAATATTAGAAGAATTATAGGTTACATAGGTTCAAAAGTGAACTTATATGATTTTATAGAGGAAACAATAGTAAAAAGAAGTGAAGATAAAAAATTATTTATAGACCTTTTTGCAGGAACTTGTGCTGTGAGTAAGTTTATTAAAGAAAAAACAGATATGGATATTATGACTAATGATTTGGCGCTGTATTCAAAAATATTAACTTCTGAACTAAAAATAGAAGAACTATCAAAAAAAGACTTTAAATATTTTAAAAATTTCTTAAAAGAATTAAATGAACTACCTTTAATTGAAAGAGATTTTTATAATGAGTTCTCAATGGGTGGAAATCCAAAAACAATTACAGATATGAGTGTATTTGAAGTAAAGAAGAAAATTAAAGATGAAAATGGTAATGTAATAAAAGAAACTAGTGAAAACTATCAAGAGTTCCCACATTCAAGAATGTTCTTTAAGGGTGAAGTTGGTAAAAAAATTGATACTATAAGGCAAGAATTGTTAAAAAGATATCAAAATGGTGAAATCAATGAAGAAATTAAAGATTTAGTTTTACTATTCTTATTGAGTTTTGCAAATGGAAATGCAAATAATACTTCTGTATATGGTGCTTACTTAAAACATGACAAAATCAAAAATATTAAACCTTTTTATAATGAAGACCTATTATCTTATATTGAAGAAAAATATACTAAATTTGAAGGATCTAAAAGAAAAATAACTTCATTTAGAGGTTATGCAAATGAAACACTAGAAAAAATCAAACAATCAACAAAATATAAAGCAAATGAAATAGTTGTTTATTGGGATCCTCCATATGGAAGTAGATCATATGAATCAAATTATCATATTTTAGAATATTTATGTGATTTAGAGTTTAATACAAGTGTAATTAAACATAATTCTAAAACAGGTATGAAAAATGATGAAGTAAAATATGATAATCCTTTTACTTCAAAAGTTAAAACACCAATTATATTTAAAGAATTAATTAAAGATAGTTTATTATTAAGTGATACTATGTATATTTCATATAATGATGAAGGTTTAATGAAACAAGAAGATGTAGAAAAAATAGTTTTAGATTTAAATAAAGAAATATTTAAAGAACATAATTTAAAATTAACTACATATGAGCAAGAATATAAAAGATTTACTTCAGGTGAAAACAATGGTGTAAATAATGATAAAAAGAACCAAGTAACAGAAATTATTTGGTCAATAACAAAAAACTAATAAAAAAAAATAAGAGTAATTTTTTCAATTTTTTGATATAATATAACTATATAAATATTGGAGGTTGGAAAGATGAAAAATGAGTATACCTTTATTATAAATGAAAAAAAAATAAATGAATTACCTCAAGAAAATAAAATAAATGTAAGAGAACCAAAGGAAATTAATTTGAGTTCTACTTATGTTACAAGAGAAGGTTTCCCTGTTATTATTGAAGATATTGTAAAAATAAAAAATGGGAAAACAATGAAATATCCTGTAAAAGGTTATTATATGGAAAATGTTCATGGAAATGAAAAACCTCATCCTTATATATGGACAATTGAGGGTAAAACTACAACTTTAGGTGATATTTCACCTTATGATATATTTGAAGTAGAGAAGAAATAATTAATTCTTCTCTTTAACTCCTAAAATCTCTAAGATTTCTTTACTTCTATCTTCTTTTTTTGAAGTCATAATATTTTTTCTACCAATTGACTTATAAGAGTGTCCATCTTTTGAAAAATATTCTTCAAAAATTGGCATTAAGTGGTTACTAAATAAAAAACAATCAAAACTTTCAAGTGTTTTTAATAATTTTTTTTGTTCTTTTAAACCAAAATGGTCCTTATTATATTGGTTTTCATTTTTCTCATTTTCATTTAAATATGGTGGGTCTAGGTATATAAAACTATCAGAGTGGTTACTAGAATATTCTTCTAGTAATTTAAATACACAAAGGTTTGTAAACTCAATATGATTTTCTTTGAAGAATGTAGAATAATCATTTATTGTTTTGTGTCTATTTTCAATAATATATTTCTTGTTATCCCAATTAAATGGAGTGTTATATTCTCCACTATTATTTTCTCTATAAACTCCATTAAAAGAATGATCTTGTAAAAATAAAAAAATAGCTGCTGTTTCTATTTTTTCTTCAAATTTTTTAGATTGTATTTTTTTTAATTTATTAAATCTAGTTCTAACTTTTTTATAAAATAATTCAGCTTCTTTTAAACCAAGTTTTACTTTTTCTTTGTCTTTTGTTTTGTTTAAAGAATGTATAGATTTATCACTAATAGAGTTATCATAGTCTTTTTCAAGTTTAGTTGTGAAATCACAAATCTCTTGTGGATGTGTTTTAACTAAATTATATGTAGAAATAATTGTTTCATTAACATCATTTAAAATTATTTTTTCAAAATTATATTTCTTTAATTCTTGGAATATAGCAAGAAATGCCCCCATTCCACCAACAAAAGGTTCAATATATACTTTTTTATTACTTAAATCAATTGAAGAGGTTTCAGATATAAGATTTTTTGATAACCACTTCTTACCGCCTATCCATTTAAAAAGTAATCTACTTGGGACTTCATTAATCACTAATTTTTCCTTAATATTTTAAGGTATTATAACTAAAAAAAACTTAAAGTTTTATAAATATGAATAATTATTTATCAAAAGATAGTAAGAAAACTCCTACCTCAAAAAATCTTTGATTTTTAGGTAGTGAGATGAATTGCTTCCAATTTTAAGTTTCATTTAAGAAAGGAAAGATATAATAATTTAAATAAAGAGTATTTACTTGTCCTCAATGTGGTTTTGAATTAAAAAGAGACCATAATACTGCTATTAATATCAAAAATAGATTAATAGCATGAAAAAACTGTGGAAACCATAGGGTTAGTCTAGTAAATATTTCTTCAATAGAAGAAAGTTCCTAGAAATACCCTTCCTAAAAATCATTTATGATTTAGGTAGGGGTTATTTAAGTGGAATTGAAATATAAATCTCTTGGAAATTAGTTGTTATACAAATTGAATTAAATAAAGAAAGAACTTCTGATTTATTTGGTATTGCTAGATTTTGTAAATCAGAATGGAGAGAATCAGATACAAAATCATAGCAATAAAAGAAAGTCTCTTCTAAATTGAAGAGTGTTTTACTATCTGTAAAGTGAAACTTTAACTCATATGGTGTTTCGCTTACATATAAGTAGGTTTTATTAGAGTTATAAGCTCTACTTGTTTCTAAGAAATTTAAAAATTTCTCTTTAAAATTTAGGAAAAAAAATTGTTTTTGAGAGTATATGTAATTTATAAGCTCTACCTTACTCTTGGTTAAATAAACTTCCTTTTTGAATGGGTCAAAATCAAAAGAGATGTTCTCAATAATATCAACAAGAGTTTTAATATCAAAAAATGTTAAATCTAAATTAGATATCCTCATATTGTCATTATAAGAACAAAAATAAAAGTGAATTTTTTTTAATATAAAATTATAAATATTTTTTTTAGGAAAAATTAATAATGATTAGAAACCTATAATATTTTAAAAATGTAGGTTTTAAATGTTTAGGTTATTTTTATTTTTATCTTTGTGTTTTTCATTATCAATTACAAATAATAAACATTATTTTATTAGTGTTAATAAGATTCATAATTATTATAAAAATAAAGTAAATAAAGAAGATTTGATGTATCCTTATATTCAAAATGAAATGATAGATAATTTAGAATTAACTCCAAAAGATAAAAAATTATTTCAAGAAAATCTAATTTATTAAATTTTAATTAAACTATCCTTAAGGAATAAAATAGTATAATAGTTGAAAATCATTAAAAGGAATGAAGGTGAGTTTTAAACTAAATAAAGATACTTATATTATATCAGATAATCATTTTTATCATAAAAATATTTTAAAATATGAGCCAGTAAGAACTGAATTAATCAATAATTCAAAACAAAATACACAAGAAAAATTGATGAAACAATTGTGGAATGAAACAGTTTCAAATGAAGATGAAATAATTTGTTTGGGAGATATTTACTTTGGTGGTGTAAAAGAGTTTAAGAAGTTTTCAATTTTGGGAGAATTATCAGGTCAAAAACATTTATTGATGGGAAATCATGACAATTTAACAATCACAAGATATAATGAAATGGGTTTTAATGTTGTTGGAAAAGAAGGTTTAATTTTATCTGAAAGTATATTAAAAGACCAAAAAATGTTAAAAGAAATATCAAAAATTAAGAAACAACATAATGATATTAAAAAAAGATTATTTTATTTTATTATTCAAGACTTTGGAGATAAAAGAGTAATGTTCACTCACTTTCCTATTAAATCAAATAGTGATTATGACAATAAATATCAACCAATTGTAGATGTTTTATATAAAATTTTTGAATTAACTAATTGTGATTACAATATTCATGGACATACACATTCAAAAAATATTGAAGATAAAAGAATTATAAATGTAAGTGCTGAAATTATAGGATTAAAACCTATAAAAATTAGTAAATTATTAAAATAAGAAAAAAAGAAGAAATAATTACCCTTTTTAAAAAGGGTAAAATCTAAAGGAAGAAAAATGAAAGATTTTAAAAGTAGAAAAAATACTATTTCAGGTGAATATCTAGGTGATGATATTATTGATACTTCATTTATATATCAAGAATGGTGGAATGGAGAAGGTTTTGATTTTTCATTTTATGATGAAAAAGGAAATATAACTAAAACTTTATCTTTACATTTGTTAGAAATTGAGGCAATTGCAAGTATTGGTGTTTTCCATAATTTTTTAGGAATAGAAGATATTCAAGAAAAAGTTACAAAGTTAAAAAGAAAACAAAAAGAATATGAAGATAAGTTAAAAAGGTAGATAATGAAAAATAAAATAGAAGAATTATTAAATGAACCTAAAAAACTATTAATGGAAGCATATTTTGAAATTCAAGAAATCTATGAAGAAAAATATGGTGAAAACACAGTTGTCTTATTAGAATTAGGTTCATTTTTTGAAGCATATGAGGTAAATAACGAACAAGAAAGAATAGGTAAGGCAAAAGAAATATCTGAAATCTTAAATATTCAATTAACAAGAAAAAATAAAAGTTTAGAAGAGATAAATAGAAAAAATCCTTATATGGCAGGAGTTCCTACTGTTTCATTGGATAAACATTTAAATAAATTGATTTCCTTAAATAAATATACGATTATTTTAATTAAACAAGAAGGTGAGATACCTAATGTAAGAAGATATGTTGGAGAAATAATAAGTCCAGGAACCAACTTTGATTACATTCAAAATAAAGATTTTAATTATTTAACTTCTGTTGTAATAGAACAATATAAAGGAGTATATTCTATTGGTTATAGTTCTATTGATGTAACAACTGGAAAATTATATACAAATGAAACTCAAAGTATGGTGAGTGATAAAACATTAGCATTAGATTATTTAAAACTTTGTTTATCTACAAAAGAAACAAGTGAAATAGTTATTACAACAAATGATAAAAAAATAAAGGTAGAAGATTTAGTAAAACAATTAGGATTAAAAGAAAAAACTGTTCATTTGAAAACAAAAAGAATTAAAAATTCAACACAAAATAATATGTTTAAAAATGTATTTAAAGTAGAAAGTTTTTTATCACCTATTGAGTATTTAGATTTAGAATTAGAACCTCTTGCAAGTGAGAGTTTATATATCTTATTAAATTTTGTATTAGAACATGATGTAAAGATACTTGAAAATATTCATTTACCAGAGAAAATAACAAAAAAAGATAAAATGTATTTGGGAAATAATGCATTGGAACAATTGAATATTAAGGAAAAAGATGGAGAAATATCAATCTTTAAAATATTAGATAAAACAAGAACTACAATAGGTAGGAGGTTATTAAAAGATAGACTATATAATCCTATTACTAATAAAGAAGAATTAGAAAGAAGATATGACCTAACAGAAAAAATAAAAACTATTGAGTTGGATTTAATTCAAAGATTAAATGGAGTATATGATTTAGAAAGACTTTTAAGAAGAATTGAGTTAAAAAGACTTCATCCTTATGAAATAAACTATTTTTATAATACTTGTGAAAGTATTTGTAATATTTATGATTTAATTGTTGAAAATAATATTACAGAAACAAATATAAGAAAAGAAAAACTTATTGAATTAAAGGAATATTTAGAAAATAATCTAGACTTAAATGAAACTAAAAAAACTATGTTTAAAGATATTGATAGAAACTTTATTAAAATAGGAAAAAATAAAAAATTAGATAAATTAGTTAAAACGACAGAAGATATTACAAGTACTTTAACTGAAATGACTAATCAAATAAATAGTTATTTTGGTGGTAATGTAGATTATTGTAAATGGGAACAAACCAAGGAAGGTTTTCATTTAAGTATGACAAAATCAAAATGTAAAGACCTAAAATCAAATAATGATAAAATAGAATTAACATTAAATGGTAAAAAATATGATTTATTTAAAGACTTTGATTTAAAACAATTAACAAACTCTTGTAAATTAAAAGGTGATTTAATAGATGAATTATCTGAAAAATACATAGTAAATCAAAAAATTATAGTAGATATTAATAAAGAAATATTTTTAGAGATATTAGATTATTTAACAAGAACTTTTACTTATGATATTCAAGAAAGTATATTCTTTGTTGCAGATTTAGATGTATCAATAACAAATCTTTATTGTTCTAAAAAGTTAAACTTAACAAGACCAAAAATATTTGATTTCAAAGAACATTCATATATTGAGGCAGTTCAGTTAAGACACTTATTAGTTGAAGTAAATGAAAATAATGGTTTATATATACCAAATGATATAGTTTTGGGACAACATAATAATTATAAAGAAAAACTAGTTTGTACTATGAATGAAGAAAAAGAAGTTAATGGTGCATTGATTTATGGAATTAATTCTTCTGGTAAATCAACTATGCTAAAATCTCTTGGGGTTGCAACAATATTAGCACAATCAGGTTTTTATGTTCCTTGCAAAGAACTTTCTTTTACATTGGTAGATAATATTTTTACAAGAATACAAGGGAATGATAATATTTATCAAGGTTTATCTTCATTTGCAGTTGAAATGTTAGAATTAAAAAATATATTTAATAGAGCAAATAAAAAAACAATGATTTTAGGAGATGAATTAAGTCACTCAACTGAAACTGTTTCAGGTGTATCTATTGTTGCAAGTTCTTTAATGAAATTTAAAGAATTACAATCATTATATATTTTAGCAACTCACTTACACCAATTACCAGATATTGAAGAAATTAATAAAATTGAAGATATTAATTATTTTCATTTAAGCACAGATTATAATTCTGAAACAAATGAAATTAAATTTGATAGAATATTAAAAAAAGGAAAAGGTTCTTCTATATATGGTTTAGAGTTTGCAGCTTCATTAGAGTTAGATAATACTTTTTTAAAAAATGCTGAAAACATTAGGAAAAAAATAACTAATGATTATAGTGATGTTGAAAAATTAGGTATTAAATCAACAAGGTATAATGACAATAAAGAAAAAATAAATTGTGAGATTTGTGGTGCAAATGCAGAGGATACTCATCATATTACAGAACAACATAACTATAAAGATGGAAAAGATTATTTTGAAAATGTTAAGAAAAATCATAAGTTTAATCTTATGTCTGTATGTAAAAAATGTCATAAAGATATTCATGATGGTAAAATAATTATAAATGGTTATGTAAAAACTTCAAAAGGTTTTAAACTAGACTTTGAAAAGGTTGAAAATGAAAGATAAAAATGGAATAGAAATAAAGCAAGGAAACATAGTAAGGTTTTATAGAGAAGGTTATCACTTAATAGATCAAATAAGTTATGAATTAGAAAAAGAATTACAAAAAAAAGGAAATAAACCTTTAATTGATTTAAATAACTTGGAAAAAAGTGAAACAACACAGGGACAAATTATTTATTACATATTAGATAACAATGGAAATAGAACAAAATGGGTAAATGATTATGAAAAAGAAGTTTTTTTAATTGAAGACAAATTATATTTTGGTTTTGAAGGTGGAGGAATACCTTTGGAAATTTTAGAAGAAAAAGATTTAGAAGTTTTAAAGTAAAGAAAATTTTTTCTTTACTTATTTAAACATAATTAAAAAGATAGGTAAACCTATCCAAACCTACTCAAAGTAGATTCCAAAGTGAATTATGACACTTTGTAAGAATAAACAAAAACTTACACATTAAATACTTTTGCACTTAAAGGTTTTGGATGTTTCCTTGGCTGTTTGCCTATTGATATAATCTAAATAATCTTCCAAATTATTTAATCAACTTATTCTATAATTAATTATTCTTTTTTACATGATGAAACCTATTTAAATCTTCACTCTGGTTCATTAAATAGAGGTTCTACAATTAAGAATAATAAGAATTATATTATTCTTAACTTAAATTAAACTTAAAATGGATAGGTTTTATCATAAGATAGCAAGAAAACTCCTACCTCAAAAAATCTTTGATTTTTAGGTAGTGAGATGAATTGCTTCCAGTTTTAAGTTTCATTTAAGTAAAGTATGATACAATAATTTAAATAAATATAAACTTAAATGAAAGGTTATCATGTCTTATGTTGTAAATAGAATTTCTTCTCATAATTGTATTAACAATAATAAATATAATGATTTAATTATTCATTTTAATAAAGTTAAAAAAATTAAAAATAAAATTAGTAATGATGTTTTTAATTATATAAAAGATAAAAAAAACTTACATATTGAATTGGATTTCTTTACTTCAAAAGAATATAGAGAAAGTTTTAATCAAAAACAAATCACTTCTTGGGAACTTCAAAAACTAACTATTCATGTTTTGGACCATTACAATAATTATATAAAAGATATAGTTAAAAATCATAAATTTAAAACTCAAAAAAAAATAGTTAAAAAATACTACAAAAGAAATACTAAATATAAGAATAAAGGTGATTTAAAAGAATATTCAATTACATTTAAATCTACTTTACTTTCTAATATATTGAATTATTTAAAATATGTAGATATTACTCTAATTGAAAGTAAAACTTTTAATTTTAATGATATTATTTCTATTTACATAGGAAAAATAGAAACTTTAAAAAACAAAGATTATGATAATTTAATGAATACTTCTGGAAAATTTAAAAAGATTACAAAAAACTCTAAAAAACTAACAAAAGAAGAAATTGAGAAAGAAAAGATTAAAGACTTAAAAACAATTAAAACTCTTCAAAATAAAATTGAAACATTCTTAATCTATAATAATAAATTACAAGAAATATATAAAAATGAGAAATTATTTCCTCATTTTTTAAATACTTTAAATAATTTTCATATGAGATTATTAAGAAGATTTAATTTAATCACTTTTAAAAGTGGTTCTTATATTAAAGCAAGTATTTTTAATAAAAACAATTCTAATCCTACAAAACATTCTTATGTTTTTGAAGATAAAACTAATATTAAATATAAATATTGGTATAAGTTTAAAACTGAAACTAAATCTTATTATATTCCATTATCATATAATGAGAAATATCATTCACATTTTAAAGATTTTGATTTAAATAAAGAGATTTATGTTTCACTTTCACCAAAAGGGAAAATAAACTTCAACCTTTACAAAGAAGTTTCAAAACCTTTTAAAAAGAATACTGGTAATATTAAAATTGCTTGTGATTTGAATGTTAGAGATAACTTCTTAACTTTCTTTGATGGTCATTCTGTTAATGAATTTGATTATGATAGAACTTATATTAACCAATTTGTTGAAGAATTACACAAATTAGATAAACTTTCTAAACAAGAAAAAGAATTACAATCAAATAAACAAAAATTAGAAAAAATTATTAGAAGAAATGAATGGTATTTCAAAAATCTTATTAGTGATATTCTTAAATCTTTCAAAAATCAAGGTGTTTCTGAAATTACTTTGGAAGATTTAGATTTATCTAAATCTTCTGCTTCTTTTGTTAGAAGTGAAGAATTTAATATGAAATACTCAAGACTTATAAGAATGTTAAGGTTATCTAAAATTAAAGATTGGTTAATAGAACAAAGTTATAAGTTTGGTATTATTGTTCATTTAACCAATCCAGCTTATTCTTCACAAGAATGTAATGTTTGTCATCATATTGACAAAAAAAATAGAGATAGAGATACTTTTAAATGCTTGAATTGTGGTCATT